>ENA-OUQF01000097-OUQF01000097.1-human-gut-metagenome-genome-assembly--contig:-NODE-97-length-88011-cov-31.820399_pt1 | contig 88011 bp, 78 predicted proteins | sample MGYA00237947_ERZ548826 | MGnify/ENA primary metagenome ERZ548826 (study PRJEB26490, sample SAMN05194701) | human gut metagenome | biome: terrestrial biome; feature: human-associated habitat; material... | reverse complement strand
GATTGTTGTGCGATAATGGGACTAAATCAGAAAGACCTTGAAAATCAAGGGATTCTGGCTTAGTCCCTTCTTTTTTGACCTGAAAGAGGAACAATCGCTCAACAATCGGCGCACAGGATCAAAACCGGCTGGCGGTGGCTATGGAGGTACACTGCATAAGCCCTTCCCGTTGCGCTGCCCACAACGAAAGGAGTCCATCATGAAACAGGGAACTTTGGTTTATGATCACGCAACGGATCGGTACGACATTCGCTTTGACCTTGACTGCTACTACGGCGGTCTGCACTGCGGGGAATGCTTCGATGTCATGATCGGGGGCAAGTGGAAACCCACTCGGATCGAGATGGCTGCGGACTGGTATCTCGTCGGCATCCGCACGGACGATTTGCAGGGATTGAGGGTGAGGATGTGAAGACTTTTCTCAAGGAAGTGCTGCTTCCTCTGCTGATTGCCCTTTGTCTTGCCGCATTCTTCAAGCCGGTCTATATGGCGGACGGCGTATGTGACTACTTCCTGATGTGGCTCTGTGTCGGCTTCCCATTCGGCATCCGCAGGATGTGTCTCTGGCTCGTCCCCTTCGGTTACGGCATATCCGGCACAGTAGGAATCTTCGCACTCAACATCATCATCGGCGGTCTTATCGGAGGACTCGCCCTGATTGTCGGGCTGCTGCTCGGCATCATCCATACCATCCGAGACATCATCTGAATATCTGAAAAGCTAAGAGGGTTTGTTTCATTCTCCAATTCGGAGCATGAAGCAAACCCTCTTTTTTTGTTGCCCGAAAGCTGGAACAATCTGCCCCTTGCAGATGACGGCGGTGCGGCGAGGAAAGGAGAGAAAACAAAATGAGCTACATGACAGCCGGTAAGCTGCAAGCCTTTGAAGCCCTCATGAAGGAGGTGCCCGGCCACAACCACTATGACAGCGGATGCGACGGGATCTGCCCGGAATGCCGGTCGTGCTGCTTCCATCGTCCCTACTGGAAATATCAAACCTGTGTCTTCGAGGAATGTCCCTATTCCCCGGTGAAGCTGTCAACGCTGCGCTGTCAGCCGGTGATGGCAAGGGAGGGATAACCGCATGGCAGTCTATCGCGTCAACAAAAACCGTGGCTACACGGTCATGGCAAATTACCATCTCAGGGATAAAACCCTGTCCCTCAAGGCCGTGGGGCTACTCTCCAAAATGCTGTCCTTCAACGATGGCTGGCAGTTCTCAACGAAAGGTCTTTCGGCGATCTGCAAGGAAGGCCCCGATGCTGTTCTGGCAGCTCTCAGGGAGCTTGAGGACGCAGGGTATCTCGTCCGTCATCAGTCACGGGATGAAAAAGGCCGGATGAGCAGCATGGTTTTCGAGATATACGAGAAGCCGCAGACGGGTTTGCCGGACACGGAAAAACCGCATACGGAAAAGCCGGACACGGATAATCCGTTCACGGGAAAACCGTGTACGGAAAATCCCGCACAATTAAATACTAATCAAGTAATTACCAACGAAAGAAATAACTCTCTGAGAAACTATCAATCTATCAATCTTGATGGGATGGACAGGATGGATGAACGGGAGCAATACAGGGAATTGATCCGGGATAACCTTGAGATCGACATCCGCTCTCAGGATAGGCACTATGACCTTGACCGGGTAAATGAAATTGTCGAGATCATGCTGGATGCTGTTTGCTCCACAAGACCCACCATCCGTATCAACGGAGAAGATATGCCGCAGCCGGTGGTTAAGTCACGCTTCCTCAAGCTGGACAGCGGTCACATCGACTATGTGCTCCAAGCGATGAACGATTGCCCTTCCGACATTCGGAACATCCGGGCATATCTGCTTACGGCGTTGTATAACGCTTCACTGACCATAGACAACTACTATTCAGCCCGCGTGAACTACGATTTTCACGGAAAAGGCTGATGCGTAAGCATTCTCAATCAACTTAAAGGGGGTGAGATGAAAACATGATCCACATTTTACACGGTGTCCCGCCTTAGTGACAGGATTGCCCCGCAAATCTCAGAAAGGAGGTCCCCATGCAGGATGAAGTAAATACCAAAGTCGTTGCGATTGCCATTAAGGGCGGCAGGATCACTGCGGAAGTGCTGAAAAAGGCGCTCGCCAAATTCATTGAGGAAATTGAAAAGGCCGAAAAGCAAGCCTCTCAGCCCAAGACCTACCGGGGCAAGCAGTCCATCAAGCACCTTGTCGAGCAGAACGCCGCAATCAGCAACATCGAAGTGACCGACGGAAACATCAAGTCTTTCGAGCGTACAGCGAACAAGTACGGGATCGACTACGCGCTCAAGAAAGACACCTCTGAGCAGCCGCCGCGCTATCTCGTCTTCTTCAAAGGCCGGGATGTGGATGTGATGACTCAGGCGTTCAAGGAGTTTTCCGCCAAGACGGTCAAGCAGAAAGAAAAGCAATCCCTCAAGCAGAAGCTCTCCCGCAGCAGGGAGCAGTCTAAAGCCCAGCACAAGGAGAAGGTCAAGGTTAAGACGAAGGATCGGGGCGTTGAGCTATGAAAAAGAAACTCGACATCAAAAAGCTCGTCCTTCTCAATCTCCCGTATGTGTTCGCCTTCTACTTTGTGGATAAGCTGGCGGCGGTCTTCCGGCTGGCTCCCGGTACGGAGTTTATTGACAAGCTCACCGGCGGCTTTGCCAATTTCGGCGCAGCGTTTGCCAATCCGCTCCCCAGCTTCCACCCGGTAGACCTTCTCATTGGTGTGGCAGGAGGCGCATTGCTCAAGCTGGCCGTCTACATCAAAGGCAAAAACCGCAAGAAATTCCGCCAAGGGGAGGAATACGGGTCAGCCCGTTGGGGGCGACCGGAAGACATCCGGCCTTACATGGATGACGACTTCTCCAACAATGTCATCCTCACCCAGACCGAGGGGCTGACGATGAACAGCCGACCGAAGCAGCCGAAGTACGCGAGGAATAAGAACATCCTTGTGATCGGCGGTTCCGGCTCCGGCAAGACCCGCTTCTTTGTGAAGCCCAACCTCATGCAGATGCACAGCTCCTATGTGGTTACTGATCCCAAGGGCACAGTATTGGTCGAATGCGGAAAGATGCTTGAGAAAAACGGGTATGTCATCAAGTCGCTGAATACGATCAACTTCCGTAAATCCATGCACTACAACCCGTTCGCTTACATCAGGTCAGAGAAGGACATCCTCAAACTGGTCAATACGATCATCGTCAACACGAAGGGAGATGGCGATAAGTCCGGGGAGGATTTCTGGGTCAAGGCAGAAAAGCTCTACTATACCGCACTCATCGGCTATATCTGGTACGAAGCGCCGGAACACGAGAAAAACTTCACTACCTTGCTCGAATTGATCAACGCTTCGGAGGCCAGAGAGGATGACGAGACTTTCAAAAATCCCGTTGACCTCATGTTCGATGAGCTGGAAGAGCGTGACCCTGACCACTTCGCGGTCAAGCAATACCGTAAATATAAGTTAGCCGCTGGCAAAACAGCCAAGTCGATCCTGATTAGCTGCGGCGCACGGCTTGCCCCGTTTGACATCGCGGAGCTGCGGGAGCTGATGAGTTACGACGAGATGGAGCTGGATTGCATCGGCGACCGCAAGACGGCGCTGTTTGTCATTATCTCTGATACCGACGATACCTTCAACTTTGTCGTTGCGATTATGTACTCCCAGCTTTTTAACTTGCTCTGCGATAAGGCGGATGATGTCTACAATGGGCGGCTTCCCGTTCATGTCCGCTGCCTGCTCGACGAGTTTGCGAACATCGGTCAAATCCCGAAATTCGACAAACTGATTGCTACGATCCGAAGCCGGGAAATCTCAGCATCCATCATCTTGCAGTCCCAGAGCCAGCTCAAGACCATCTACAAGGACGCGGCGGACACGATTGTCGGCAACTGCGACTGTACGCTCTTCCTCGGCGGCAAGGAAAAATCCACTTTGAAGGAACTCAGTGAAATCCTCGGAAAGGAGACAATCGACCTATATAACACATCAGAAACCCGTTCGACCAACAACTCATACGGCCTGAACTATCAGAAGACCGGCAAGCAGCTCATGTCGGAGGACGAAATCGCTGTCATGGACGGCGGCAAATGTATTTTGCAGCTTAGAGGCGTGAGACCTTTTCTCAGTGACAAGTACGACATTACGAAGCATCCAAAATACAAAATGCTGTCCGACTACGATAAGCGCAACGCCTTTGACATCGAGAAATACCGTTCTAACAAGCTGGTAGTCAAGCCCACCCAAACCTTCGACCTCTATGACATGGGAGAGGTTGAAGCCGATTGAAGCCCCGTCATGCACTGCGCATGGGCAATGCCCAAAGCAGAACAATGACGGGGCTTCTATTTTTTTGCCCATTTTCAATAATTCACACTCAAAAATCAAGGAGGTCACTCTATGGAATTTATCAATCAGGCGGTTACGGTCCTTCAGACGCTCGTTGTTGCCCTCGGTGCCGGTCTGGCTGTGTGGGGTGTGGTCAACCTCATGGAGGGCTACGGCAATGACAATCCCGGTGCCAAGAGCCAGGGCATCAAGCAGTTGATGGCCGGTGGCGGCGTGGTACTCATCGGCACGACCCTCATCCCCCTGCTGTCCGGTTTGTTCTGATCACCGGTTCGCGTGTCCACATGGGAGGGCGCGAAATGCCGCGCTCTCCCTTAATTTTTAATCAATTTCCAACATAAGGAGGTCATTTATGGAATTTATCAATCAGGCAGTTACCGTTTTGCAGACCCTCGTTGTCGCCCTTGGCGCTGGCCTTGCCGTGTGGGGCGTGGTCAACCTCATGGAGGGGTACGGCAATGACAATCCCGGTGCCAAGAGCCAAGGAATCAAGCAGTTGATGGCCGGTGGTGGTGTGGTACTCATCGGCACGACCCTTATCCCGCTCCTGTCTGGCCTGTTCTGATCCGGCAGCCCCAGCATAACCGAAAGGTGGTGAAATATTGGGATTTATCCTTGAAAAAATCGAGGAAGCCATAAAAGAGCTTCTGATCGGCTGGATTGAAAGCAACATGACCAATATGTTCACCGATGTCAACGACAAGGTAGGGACGATAGCTGCTGAGGTAGGCAAAACGCCCTCTTCATGGGATAGCAGCATATACCAGATGATCCGGGGACTATCCGAAAATGTGATAGTCCCCATCGCTGGTATCATCATCACCTTTGTCCTGTGTTACGAGCTGATTTCCATGATCACCGAGAAAAACAACTTGCATGATATGGACACATGGATGTTCTTCAAGTGGTTTTTCAAGGCAGCTGTGGCGATCTACCTCGTTACCAACACCTTTGACATTGTGATGGCGGTCTTCGACATCGGTCAAAATGTCGTAGCCGGTGCAGCCGGTGTCATAAGCGGCGACACGAATATCGACATCGAATCCACTCTTGAACAAATGCGCGCCAGCATGGAAACGATGGGCATTGGCGAACTGCTCGGCTTGTCCATAGAGACGCTGCTGATCAGCCTGTGCCTCAAGATCATGTCCATTCTCATCACGGTCATTCTCTATGGCCGTATGATTGAGATTTATTGCACCGTGAGCATCGCGCCCATTCCCATTGCGACGATGAGCAACCGCGAATGGGGCAGCATCGGCACGAACTACCTCAAAGGGCTGTTCGCGCTGGCATTCCAAGGCTTCCTCATCATGGTGTGCGTTGCGATCTATGCCGTGCTCATCAACAACATGATCATCGCAGCCAATATCCACTCGGCGCTATTCTCGGTGGCAGCTTATACGGTCATTCTTTGCTTCTCCCTGTTCAAGACAGGTTCGCTTGCAAAGTCACTATTCAATGCCCACTGAGAAAGGAGGGTCAGCTTGAAGAAATACTCCGTGATCTACGCCGACCCTCCGTGGCGGTACAAGGTCTACTCAAAGAAGGGGCTTGGCCGCTCAGCGGAAAGCCATTACCCGACCATGAGCCTTGAAGACATCAAGGCTCTGCCTATTGGAGAGCTTGCAGCAAAAGACTGTGCGCTCTTCATGTGGATTACCTTCCCCTGTATGCAGGAGGCGTTCCAAGTCCTTGAAGCATGGGGATTTGAATACAAAACGACGGCTTTTGTCTGGATCAAGCAGAACCGGGTGTCCGACAGTCTCTTTTGGGGCATGGGGTACTGGACACGGGCGAATGCTGAACTCTGCATCCTTGCAACGAAAGGCCATCCCAAACGGGCAAGCCCCGGTGTGCATCAGGTCATCATGAGCCACATCGAAGAGCACTCCAAGAAACCGGAGGAAGCCCGCAACCGCATCGTCCAGCTCATGGGCGATGTCCCGCGCATCGAACTTTTCGCCCGCCAGTCCCCCGAAGGCTGGGATGTATGGGGCAATGAGGTCGAATGCAGCATCACGCTTGGAAAGGAGGTTCCCAATGGCGTTTGTACCGGTCCCGAAGGACCTGAATCGTGTCAAGACGAAGGTCATGTTCAACCTGACAAAGCGGCAGCTCATCTGCTTTGCGCTGGCTGCGGCAGCGGGTGTTCCGATCTTCTTCCTGACTAAGCCCAGCCTCGGCATCTCCACTTCGGCAATGCTGATGGTGGTCATCATGCTCCCGTTTATCTTCTTCGCTCTCTATGAGAAGGACGGGCAACCGGCTGAAAAAATCCTCGGTCATGTGATCAAGTCCATGTTTTTGAGGGATAAGGTGCGGCCATACCGCACGAGCAACCTATACGCTGCGATCCAGCAGGAAATCAAAGAGAAGGAGGAATTGCAGATTGCACAGCAGCACGAAAAAGGCCGCAGAACCTAAGCGGCTTACCAAAAACGGCAAGGTGTACGGCGATCTTCTCTCCGCCGAGGAAAAGAAGAAGCTGGTCATGCAGAAGAAAAAGGACAAGAAGGCAAAGAAAGTCCGCAAATCGGCGCAGCAGACCATCCCCTATGTGGAGATGTGCCGCGACGGCATCTGCAAGGTCAACAGCCGTCTTTATACAAAGACTATCCGTTTCAACGACATCAACTATCAGCTCGCCCAGAACGAGGACAAGACGGCCATCTTCGAGAACTGGTGCGACTTCCTGAACTACTTTGACAGCTCGATTTTTGTCCAGTTCTCTTTCATCAACCAGAGGACGAGCATCAGCGAGTTCAAGAAGCAGATCAACATCCCGGAGCAGGCTGACGAGTTCAACGACATCCGCAGCGAGTATTCCGAGATGCTGCAAAACCAGCTCACGAAGGGCAACAACGGCCTCATCAAGCGCAAGTACATTACCTTCGGCATTGAGGCCGACTCCCTGCGCATGGCGAAGGCCAAGCTGGATCGGATTGAGACGGACATCCTCAACAATTTCAAAACCCTCGGTGTGAAGACCGAGCCGCTGTCCGGCTACGAACGGCTGAAAGTGCTCCATGATGTGTTCAACATGGACTCGAACGAGCCGTTCCGCTTCTCCTTTGACATGGTAGCCCGGACGGGACTCAGCAGCAAAGATTTCATCGCGCCCACTTCCTTCGACTTCCGTGAAGGCAAGTGCTTCAAGATGGGCAAGGCCATCGGCGCAGTGAGCTTCCTGCAAATCCTCGCGCCGGAACTCAATGACCGGATGCTGGCTGACTTCCTCGACATGGACAGCAACATCACGGTCAATCTTCATATCCGCACGATTGATCAGGCGAAAGCCATCAAGAGCATCAAGATGAAGATTACTGACCTCGACAAGATGAAAATTGAAGAGCAGAAGAAGGCCGTGAGAAGCGGATATGACATGGAAATCATCCCGTCCGACCTTGCCACCTACGGCGGTGAGGCCAAGCGCCTGTTGCAGGACCTTCAGACGCGCAACGAGAGAATGTTCCTTGTGACCATCCTCATCATGAATACCGCTGCCTCCCGCCAGAAGCTCGAAAACGCCATCTTCCAGACGGCTTCCATTGCCCAGAAATACAACTGTGCGCTCAAGCGGCTGGACTTCCAGCAGGAAGAAGGGCTGATGTCCTCTCTTCCGATTGGCCTGAATCAGATCGAGATTGAGCGCGGGCTGACCACCTCTTCGACGGCGGTGTTCGTCCCGTTCACGACGCAGGAGCTTTTTCAGGGCGGCGAGGCGCTGTATTACGGGCTGAATGCGCTCTCCAACAACATGATCATGGTTGACCGAAAACAGCTCAAAAACCCGAACGGCCTGATCCTCGGTACCCCCGGTTCCGGCAAGAGCTTTTCGGCGAAGCGGGAAATGACCAACGCCTTCCTCATTACGGAGGATGACATCATCGTCTGCGATCCCGAGGCGGAGTATTATCCCCTTGTGCAGAAGCTCGGAGGTCAGGTCATCCGCATCTCGCCGGTGAGTACCGACTACATCAACCCGCTGGACATCAATGTGAATTACTCGGAAGAGGAAAACCCGTTGACTTTGAAGTCTGACTTCATCCTCTCCATGTGTGAGCTGATTGTGGGCGGCAAGGACGGGCTGCAACCGGTGGAAAAGACCATCATCGACCGAAGCGTCCGTAAGGTGTATCAGGACTACCTTGCCGATCCGGTCCCTGAGAAAATGCCCATCCTCGAAGACCTCTACAACATCTTGCGCAGTCAGAGTGAGCCGGAAGCACAGCGGATTGCCACTGCCCTTGAAATCTATGTGCATGGCTCGCTAAATGTCTTCAATCACCGGACGAATGTGGATGTGAATAATCGCTTCGTCTGCTATGACATCAAGCAGCTCGGAAAGCAGCTCAAAAAGCTGGGGATGCTCATTGTGCAGGATCAAGTCTGGAACCGTGTAACCATCAACCGCGCCCAGCACAAAGCGACGCGCTACTACATGGACGAGTTCCACCTTCTGCTCAAGGAAGAGCAGACAGCCGCCTATTCCGTCGAAATCTGGAAGCGGTTCAGAAAATGGGGCGGGATTCCGACCGGCATCACGCAGAATGTCAAGGATTTGCTGGCTTCCCGTGAGATTGAGAACATCTTTGAGAACTCCGACTTCGTTTACCTTCTGAACCAGGCAAGCGGCGACCGGCAGATTTTGTCCAAGGCGCTGAACATCTCGCCCAGCCAGCAGAACTACATCACCAATTCCAACGCCGGTGAAGGTTTGATCTTCTACGGCTCCACCATCGTCCCCTTCAAGGATGACTTCCCGAAGGACACGATGCTCTATCGTTATATGACCACCAAACCCGAAGAAACCTTGCAGAATTAAGGAGGACTACCTTTATGAAAAAGAATATGAATGAGAACTTTGAGATCACCGTTGACGAGATGACCGAGATTTTCGGCGATACGCCGGTTGAGATGAGCTTCCGCGAGGTCAAGGAAGGCATGGACAGCTTCTTTGGCCTGATGGGGCTGACCGTGGAGCTGGTCAACCTGATCCGCAAGGAGGACGAGCTGAAAAAGCACCACCGCGCTTACCTCCATGTCCGCGAGGAAATCGCCAAGTGCGCCAATGAGGCGACGGAGGTTATCGCCGGTATTCTCGACTCCATTCAGGAGAAAGAGCACATCTACCGTGTGTCCGGTACTCCTTCCGCCTTTGATATGGATGAGGAAGACGAGGATGAGGACGATTTTGTCACCATCCCCAAGGAGAAGTACGACAGCATGATTGAGGATCTGCTGACGATGGCCGAGCTGATCGACATGGTATCGGATATGCGCACCAAGGATGTCCGCGCCATTCAGGAGTTTGGCAAGTTCATCCCCGCTTATGCCGCCTATGAGCGCAATCGTCTTTCCCTGTACCGCGAAGCGGCGAAGGAGGCCGAGTCCATCATCGACCGCTGGGAGGATGAGCTGGACGAGGACGAGGACTACGAGCCGGACGAGTATTTCTCCGACTGATTGCGCATCAAGTCTCGCAGAAAGGAGGGAGTCCCCATACAGCTTGATCACATTTACACCGGCGATTGTCTCGAAGTCCTCAAAACGCTGCCCGATGAAAGCGTCCATTGCTGCATCACCTCCCCGCCGTATTACGCGCTGCGCGATTACGGTGTGGACGGGCAGATCGGCAGAGAGGCAACGCCAAAGGAATACATCTCGCGCCTGACGGAAGTGTTCGCCGAAGTCAGGCGCGTACTGCGCTCAGACGGGACGCTCTGGCTTAACATCTCCGACACCTATGCCGGGAAAGGCAATCAGGGCGGCTATGTGGACGCAAAAAATCCCAAGGGCAGAAACGGTCAGGCTGTGGCTCTCAACTACAAGGTTGAGGGCTGCAAGCCCAAGGATATGATCGGTATTCCGTGGATGCTGGCCTTTTCGCTCCGCGACTCCGGCTGGTATCTGCGCAACGACATCATCTGGATGAAAGAAAACCCGATGCCGGAAAGCGTCAAAGACCGCTGCGCCCGCTGCTATGAACACATCTTCCTGTTCTCAAAGTCACGGAAGTATTTCTTTGACTACCGGGCAATCTCCGAGCCGATTGCTCCCGGAACGGCAAGCAGGCTCAAGCGTGGGGTCAAGGGAAGCAACAAATACAGGGTGCCTATCCCCGGACAGGCAAAGCAGCAAACCATCAATCTTTACCGGGAACATGGCGAGATCACAGATGACATGATAAACCCGCTGCGTAACAAGCGGGATGTCTGGATTATCAACACCGTCCCCTTCAAAGGCGGTCACTATGCCGCATACCCGCCTAAACTGGTTGAAACCTGTCTGCTTGCCGGATGCCCGAAAGACGGCGTTGTCCTTGATCCCTTCATGGGAAGCGGCACAACCGGCATGGTCGCAAAGCAGCTTGACCGTCACTATGTCGGGATCGAGTTAAACCCTGAATACAAGGAACTTGCCGAGGCGCGGATTGGAGGTGAAATCTGATGCCTCATGATGAATTGAAGCCCAAAGACCGGGTTGTCCTGCGGATGACCAGAGACGGGGCTGTGGAGGAAAACCTTACGGAAGGCACTTCGGAAAAGGTGTCTATGCGCCTTGAGGATGCGCAGCTTGTCGCGCCCCATGACATGGAAACCGGCGATCTGGCCGAAGAGGTCAGGAAGCGGCGACAGCTCCGCCCGGATGAGCTGGAAGACGCAGAGAGTCAGGCTCAGTCCGAAACACAGTCCGCAGATGCGGCGCAAGAGTACAAGCCGGGCGATCTGCCCGTCAGCGATGATCCCACATCTCACGCTCTGCACTCTGAGACATACCGCGCCCATTCCGTTGACTACGGAAAAGCATTTGCCGATACCGCTGTTACCGGTAAGGTCAGCAGACCTCGTGCCGAACGGCAGATTGACGGCGAAGCCGTTTTGGAAAGAGCGGCTGAAACCTCCGCAGAGATACCGGATCTTGGCAGCGATGCCCCAGCTCCCAGACGGATTGAGCGTTTGGAGCGCATATCCCAGAAGGCGCATGAGCGTCTGGATGCCGCCCGTGAGAAACTGCCCACCAAAAAGGTTCTGAAAAAAGAGCGCGTCTTTGACGAGGAAACGGGCAAAGGCAAAACCCGCCTCTACTTTGAAGACGAGCTGAAAGTTTCCAAAGGACAGAGCAAATTGCAGTTTGAGGCAGACAAGACCGTCCGCAAGGTCGGCGATACTCTTGCCTCTGGCATTCACGGCAAAATCCATGAGGTGGAGCAGGAAAACTCCGGCGTGGAAGCCGCCCACAAGACAGAGATTGCCGCCGAGTCCGTTGTCCACCACTACAAGCATCATACAGAGCGCAGTGCAAACAAGCCTTTCGAGAAGGTGTCCAAGCTGGAACAGAAGGCCGAGGCCGCTGACCGGAAGCTCCATTTTGAGAAGACGGTTGCCGAAAATCCTGAGATGAAGACTTCCCGTGCCAATATGAACAAGCATTACCAGAAGCAGCACATCAAGAAGGAATACGCTGCGGCTCGCAAGGCCGGGGCGCAAACAGCCTCCACCGCCACCAAGTCCACCGGTAAAACCATCCGTGAGAAAGCGTCGGATAAGGTCAAGGACTTTATCTCCAAGAACAAAAAAGTCTTTGCGTGGCTGGGAGCTGGCTTGATGATTCTGATCCTGCTGTCCGCCGGGATTAGCTCCTGCACGGCAATGTTCACCTCTACTACCTCGTCTGTCATCGCCACTTCCTACCTCAGTGAGGACGATGCCATGACCGGCGCGGAGGCGCAGTATTGTCAGATGGAGGCGGAGCTGCAATCGTATCTGGATAACTACGAAAGCACACACGACTACGACGAGTACCACTTTGACCTTGACGCGATTGAGCACGATCCCTATGTGCTCATTTCCATTCTCTCAGCTTTCAATGAGGGAGAATTCACGCTGGACGAAGTACAGGGGCTTCTTCAAACGCTCTTTGACCGGCAATACATCCTCACTGAGGATGTGGAGGTTGAGGTGCGTTACCGGACCGAGACCCGGACAGGGACAACGACTGTCACCGATCCCGAAACCGGTGAAACCAGCACGGAAACTTACACTTATGAGGTCGAAGTCCCGTACAACTACTACATCTGTACCGTTACGCTGGAAAACTTTGACCTTTCCCATTTGCCTGTGTACATCATGAATGAAGACCAGCTCTCTATGTACTCAGCCTATATGTCAACGCTGGGCAACCGCGAGGATTTGTTCCCCGGCTCCGGCTATGTGGACAAGTACATTGAAAACCCACCCGATGACTACACGGTCAATGCGGAGTATCTGACGGACGAGAAGTTCGCAACTCTCATCGCAGAGGCAGAAAAATATCTCGGCTACCCGTATGTTTGGGGCGGCTCAAATCCGTCCACTTCCTTTGACTGTTCGGGATTCGTCAGTTATGTCCTCACCAACAGCGGTCTTGTCAACACCGGGCGGCTGGGTGCGCAGGGGCTTTACAATGTCTGTTCGCCTGTTTCCAGCGCCGATGTGAAGCCGGGGGATCTTGTCTTCTTTGTCGGCACATACGACACACGGGGCGTTTCCCATGTGGGAATCTATGTGGGCGACAATGTGATGTTGCACTGCGGCGATCCCATCCAGTACACATCCATCAACACTTCCTATTGGCAGTCTCACTTTTATGCCTTTGGAAGACCCAACTACTAAGCGAAAGGAGCGTTTTTATGAACCCGAAATATCAGAAGGTTTGCGCGGAAATCGCCAAAACCGAGAAGAAGGTCGAGGACCTGCAGGGGCAACTCAAGGAACTGTACGACAAGAAAACCGAGCTGGAAAACCTTGAAATCGTCAACACCGTCCGTGCAATGGTCATGGACAAGGATCAGATCATGGCATTCCTTGCCGCGATGAAGGACAGCAAGGCGGAAAAGCCTACCACTACCCAGCAGGAGGTGACGGACAATGACTAAGAGAAAAGGAATCCGCCTTTTGGCGGCACTTGCACTGTGCTTCACGCTTTGTATCTCGTTCACTGTACCCGCATTCGCCTATGCGGATGATACCGAGCAGGACCTTCCGGTCACGGAGGCGACCCAGCCCGAGGCAACACCGGAAACCGCAGCACCCGAAGAGCCTGAACCGTATGAGGGCGAGCCGATTGACGGTGAAGGCAACGCTTATACCCGTGATCTGCTCTATGACAAGGCGACGAATAAGCAGTTCATCACAGTACAGACCAAGACCGGCAACACCTTCTATGTCGTGATCGATTACGATGCGCCCATCAACGAGGAAGAGGAACAGTATCAGACCTATTTCCTCAACATGGTGGACGAGGCCGATCTGCTTGCCCTGTTGGATGAGGAAACGGCATCTTCGCTTACTACCTGTAACTGCGATACCCGCTGCGAGGCCGGAGCTGTCAATACGGAATGCCCTGTCTGCAAAACAAACATGAGCGAGTGTACCGGCGCTGTGCCTGAGCCGGAAGAGCCGGTCGAGGACGCGGAGGTCGAAACGCCCGAAGAGCCGGAAAGCTCTTCCCCGAACATTGCCCTGATCATCGGTATCATCGCGCTGGTCGGCATCGGCGGTGGTGCATATTACTACATCAAGTTCGTTCGCGGTAAGAAGCAGAAGGACGAGGATCTGGATTTCTTCGATGACGAGGGCTATGAGGAAGAGCCGTATATCAACGAGGATGAAGAGCCTGTCATTGCAGACGATGAGGATGACGAGGCTGAAACCAAAGAAACGGAGGAATCGATTTGATCTTAGTGATTGCGGAAAAACCGAGTGTTGGAGCCGCCATCGGGAAGGTTCTGGGCGCAACCTCCCGTAAGGACGGCTATCTCGAAGGAAACAACTACATCGTCTCGTGGTGCGTTGGTCATCTGGTGGGGCTTGCAGACGCAAGCTCCTATGATGAGCGCTTTGCCAAGTGGCGGTACAGCGATCTTCCCATCGTCCCGGAGGAATGGCTGTTTGAAATCCCGAAGGACAAGCAGAAGCAGTTCAAGGTGCTGCGTGACCTTATGCGCGATAAGCGTGTAACCGAGCTTGTCTGCGCCACCGATGCGGGGCGCGAGGGCGAGTTGATTTTTCGGTTGGTCTACAAGAAAGCCGGTTGCACGAAGCCTTTCAAACGCCTGTGGATCAGCTCGTTGGAAGACAGCGCAATCCGAGAGGGCTTTGACCATCTGCGGGACAGCAGCGAGTATGACCGGCTCTACGAAGCCGCCCTTGCCCGTTCCAAGGCGGACTGGATTGTTGGGATCAACGGTACAAGGCTGTTCTCGACGCTCTATCATAAGAAGCTGGTGGTCGGGCGCGTCCAAACGCCTACGCTGGCAATGCTGGTGGAGCGAGAAGGCAAAATCTCCACTTTCCACAAGGAGAAATACTTCAATGTCCATATCAGCAAAGACAACCTGACGGCGGAATTGGAGAATGTCAAAACAGAAGATGAGGCGAAGGCGATTGCGGCGGCTTGCGACAAAAAGCAAGCCGTCGTTTCTTCTCTTAAGAAGGAGACAAAGACGGTCAACCCGCCGAGGCTCTATGATCTGACCACCTTGCAGCGGGAAGCCAACCGCTACTATGGCTTTACCGCCCAGCAGACGCTCGATCTGGTGCAGTCCCTCTATGAGAAAAAGCTGCTTACCTATCCCCGAACGGACAGTCAGTTCATCACTGAGGATATGGAGAGCACCGCCCGTCAGGTGATCGGCATTGTCTCCCGCAAGCTGCCTCTCTTCCAGCGCATTACCCATGAGCCGGACATCGGGCGAATTACCAACAACGCCAAGGTCACTGACCATCATGCCATTATCCCCACCGTCCAACTTGAAAATCAGGACCTCGCCGAGCTGCCGGAGTCGGAGCAGAAAATTATCCGGCTTGTCGCCATGCGCCTTCTGAGCGCTACCGGTGAGAAGCACATCTATGATGAGACTTCGGTCACGCTCACCTGTGAGGGTTACGAGTTCAAGGCAAAGGGCAAAACGGTCGTGCAGGATGGATGGAAAGCCATTGAGCGCTGCTTCAAGGAAACACTCAAGAGCAAGGAAAAGGACGAGCCGGAGCGCTCGCTGCCATCTCTGAATGAGAAGGATATTCTCTCTTCTGTCGATTCCAGCGTCACCGAACATTACACATCCCCACCGAAGCCCTACACCGAAGACTCCCTTCTGTCGGCTATGGAGACTGCGGGGAATGCTGAGTTCGACGATGATACCGAAAAGAAAGGGCTTGGCACTCCCGCCACCCGCGCCGGTATCATCGAAAAGCTGGTCAAAGGCGGCTTCGTTGAGCGCAAAGGCAAATCTCTCGTGCCTACAAAGGACGGCAACAACCTTGTATGCGTCCTGCCGGAGCAGATCACTTCTCCTTCCATGACGGCGGAATGGGAAAATACTCTGATGCAGATTGAGCGCGGCAATGCGGATGCGGACAAGTTTCTTTCCGGCATTGTGGGGATGACCTCCGAGCTGGTCAAAGCCTATCCATTCCTCTCTGACACCGAGGCAAACCGCTTCGATACCGGCAGAGAGTCCATCGGCAAATGTCCGCGCTGCGGATCGCCGGTCTATGTAGGCAAGGGCAACTACTACTGCTCGAACAAGGAATGCTCTTTCTGTATGTGGGAGGACAACAAGTTTTTCTCTTCCAAGAAAAAGAAGCTGACCAAGAAAATCGCCGCCGAGCTGCTGGACAAGGGGTGGTGCAGAGTGAACGGGCTTTATACGCCGAAACGCCCGCAGCTCTATGACGCGGTGATCCGCCTGGATGACACCGGCGGCAAGTATGTCAGCTTCAAGATGGAGTTCGATAAGTAAGGAGGTTAGAAATGGCTGAAAACAGAAACGCCCAGCAAGTCCGGGAAATCACCGACAAGCTGGAACAGGGACTCAAGGAGCTGTTTGAATCCGAACGCTTCAAAGAGTACCTGAAAACGATGTCCAAGTTCTACAACTACTCGTTTAACAATACGCTTCTCATCGCCATGCAGAAGCCGGATGCGACGCTGATCGCCGGTTACACGGCATGGCAGCGCAACTTCGACCGCCATGTGATGAAGGGCGAAAAGGGCATCAAAATCCTTGCCCCCGCGCCTTACAAGGTGCAGGAAGAGCGGGAAAAACTCGACCCGGCAACGCAGAAGCCCGTTCTCGATAAGGACGGCAAGCCGGTCACCGAGACGGTTGAAGTGACCCGTCCCGCCTTCAAGGTGGTGAGCGTGTTCGATGTGTCCCAGACGGATGGCAAAGAGCTTCCCGATATTGCCGTGGACGAGCTGACAGGCAGCGTGGAAAACTACGCCGCCTTTTTTGATGCTCTCAAAGAGCTGTCTCCGGTCCCCATTGCCTTTGAAAACATCACCGATGGCGCAAAAGGCTACTTCTCTCATGTAGAAAACCGCATTGCCATTCAGGAGGGCATGAGTGAAATCCAGACCATCAAGACGGCGATCCACGAGATTGCCCATGCCAAGCTTCACGCCGTCACTCCCGGCGAGAAGGTTGCTCCCGAGGACAAGAAAGACCGGCGCACTAAGGAGGTCGAGGCAGAAAGCGTCGCCTATACCGTCTGCCAGCGGTACGGTATTGAAACCTCTGATTATTCCTTCGGCTATATCGCCGGTTGGTCCTCCGACAAGGAGACCAAGGAGCTGAAAGGCTCGCTGGAAACCATCCGCAAAACGGCGGCTGAGATGATCACCGGTATTGATGAAAAGCTCAAAGAGCGGCTTGCCGTGAAAGAACAGGAAGCCCCTACGCCGCTGCGGGATGCGGCGATTCCGGTTTATCGGGAAGCTGCGATGTATGCCTTTGAAGCCGGTGAGCTGAGTGCTTACCGTACTTCGATGCAAGCGAACATGGACTGTAAAGAGGCGATTGAGCAGACCATCAACGACTACTACGGCAACAACCGCCTTGCGGCGGAGTCCGCCGTTAAGAGTATCCTTGAGAAATTCTCGCCTGAGCGCGTCGCTTATGTCCTTGCGAATACCATCCAGCAGAAAGACCATGACGGGCGTATCTCCCGTGATTGCAAGGAATGGGCAAAGGGCATGGATGCCAGCCCGGATCATGCAACTCAACTCATTATTGACAGTGTAAATCCGGGGCTTGTCAGTCTTTTCACCGAAGAGTTCGTCCGGCAGACCGCTATCGGTAAGGCGCAGGAGCAGACACCGGCTGAACAGAGCAAAACGGCTGTCCCGGAGGAAGGTCCCGAAACTCCGGCTCCCAAAGAGCCGGAACAGGCGGCACCGGTGAAGCATCGCCTCACACCGGAGGAAAAGAAGATTAAGGAAGCCGTCATGGACACGCTCAAAGCGCAGATCGCCGGTCGCAACGACGGGATGCTGTCTACCTACCGCTCGTCCAATCAGTCCTTCAAGGTGATGGTGGAGTACAAGGTCAGGATTGAGGGCAACACCGTTACCCGGGATGGCGAGCCGATGTTCACCATTCACCGCCGCCATTCTGCCAAGAAGGTGCAAGGCTGCTATCGAGAGCTGACACCGACGCTTGAATATATCGGAAAAGAGAAGACTCAGGAAGCAGCGCGGGAAAAGCCTTCTATCCGGGAACAGCTCCGTGCTGCGGCAAAGAGCCAGCCTGAGCGGAAAACGCCGGTTAAGCAGAAGTCCCACGATGTCGGTTTGGAGTGATGCCTATGAAGTTTGAAAACATCGATCTTGTGGATGCCCTTCGCCGGATTATGGACATCCACACCCAGAACTACAAGGAGGATTTTGAGCTGGACGCCGGGCTGCTTCACAGCCTTGCCGCTTCCCAATCCTCCGAGGACAAGCACCTTCTCTGGATGTCCCGTCCGAACGGCACTTACCTCCTGCCTGAGCGTGAAGTCTATGTCGAGGATTCCTACGAAAACAAAGTGTGGGAGTTCTACCATGAGCAAACCCGCGATCCCATACTTGCCTACGCGGTTGAGATCAAAAGCGTAGAGGGAGATACCGTCAGAGGCGACCTCATTGAGCTGGACTATGCCGCCCATGTGGAGAGGATGCAAAAGCTCACCGTTCCGGTTGAGACAGTGGCAGTCTCCTTTAAGGACGATGCCACCTTTTATCTGCCTTTCCGCAGCTACCGGCGCGAAGCGATCCCGCTGGAAGAAGAGCACGGCGAGGTTGTGTCGGTGAGTTATCTGCCTGAGAATGCGACTGAGCTTGACATGATTCTCCGCCGTGAGCGCTTCAAAACGAGCTACCATGCGAAAACCGGCAGTATTGAGGATCATATTCATAAGCTTGCCGTTCTGCATGGCGTGACCGAAAAGCTTGGCATATTGCCCCTTGAAGCGCAGACCGCCTACAACGCCGTCAAGGAAGCCCATCCCGAAGCGATTGTCTGCTTTGCCCAGAACGGCTACTTCGAGATTTACGGTGAAGATGCGAAGAAGGCAGCGCCCGCGCTCGGCACAAAGCTCCTGATGAAAGAGCTGGAAGGCGGCGGACAGGTCGCCGTAACCGGTTTTCGGGAAGATCAGTGGGTCGCCAAGGCTAAGACACTGTGGGGGCAAGGCAACGATGTCCTTGTCACGCAGCCCGGTGAAGACGGCAGACAGGAAACCGTCAAGCATCTTCTCACTGAGGATTACATCCCTGTCGGCATGGTGATGGATATGGACGGCAAAACCGTCCGCGTTGACAAAGTGGACTTTCCAAACGAAGAGGTCAGTCTGACAGACATTACGGACAGGAAGAATCCCGTACCATTCCGTGAGCGTATGTCTATTGTCCGTTCCTATGTGGAGGATGCTCCGGCAGAAAGCCTCTGGAAAGCAATGGATCGCAGAGAGCATACCTCTCAAAAGAAGACTTCTGTCCTCGCAAAGCTCAAAGAACACGCCCAGACTGCGCCGGATAAAGGCGCTAAAAAGCCTGAGCAAACAAAGAAACCGAAATCAAAAGAAATGGAGATGTGATTATGTTTTTTACTGTGGAAGAGACAAATCTGATGTGCTGTTTCGACACTTCCAGCCGCAAGAGGCTGATTGCTGAAATGAAGTCGCTGCCCATCGACGAGCTGGACGATGAGATGGCGGAGCTGCTTTTTCATACCGTTCGGAAGCTTGAGAGCATCACCGACGAGGCGTTTGCCCAGCTCTACATCGCGCCGGACAGCATGATGGACGATTGAAAGGAGGATGCCTATGCCCGTATTGGATGGCAGTATTGAAGCCTTTGTGACCAATCTCGGCAAGTACAACGAAGGCGAGCTTGTCGGTGAATGGGTTCATTTCCCGACCACCGAAGAGGAAATGAAGGAGGTTTTCGAGCGGATCGGTATTGGCTCAAAGGACGAGTTCGGTCAGGTCTATGAGGAATGGTTTATCACGGATTATGACTGCTCCATTCATGGAGTCAGCAATCTTCTTGGCGAATATGAAAACCTCGATAAGCTCAACTACCTTGCCGCGCGGCTGGATGAGATGTCCCGCTCTGAGCTTGAGCATTTCGTGGCAATCATGGATAGCGGTTGCGATGAAGTGAATGACCTCGACGATCTGATTAACCTGACCTACAATCTCGACAACTATGATTTTATCCCCGACATCAAGGACTATGACGATCTCGGTCGTTACTACTTCTTTGAGGGTGGATACAACATCGACAACAAGTTCGGCAGCTTTGTGGACTACATCGACTTTGAGCGATACGGCGAAGACTGCGCAATCAATGAAGGCGGCACACTGACCGACGCCGGGTACATCCGACCTACCGGCGATAGCTGGAACCGCTACTTTGACGGTACGCTTGAGGATATTCCCGATGAGTACCGTGTCACCGGAAGCGGCGAGGAATTGGAGCAGCCAAGCACGATCACTGTGCTGGTGGTTGAGCCGGACAAGAAGCCCTATGTGAAAGAAATCCCTTCCAGCCTTGAGTCCTTACAGCATGAGGTTGGCGGGGACATTGAGGCGGTTTATCCCTTTGAAGAGCCGGTCGCCATTGTCTGCAACGAAGAAGGCAAGATGAACGGGCTGCCTCTCAACCGTGCCCTGCGGGATGACAACGGTGAAATCTATGACATTGTTGCCGGTACCTTCCTTGTCACAGGGCTGACGGATGACAGCTTCGGCTCGCTTTCGCCGGATCTGCTGCGGCAGTTTATGACGGAGTTCAGAATGCCGGAGCAGTTTGCCAAAATCGGAGACAGGATTGTGGCTATCCCGATGATTTCTGAAGAACAACAGAAACAGACGGTTATTGAAGAGAAAAGCTCCATTGTCAATGAGTATACCTCCGGCATGGCGGTGGACGGCCATATTGGCACATGGCACACGATTGACCACAAGGAAATCGACGGCCACACCTTCTGGCTGATGGAGCACGATACTTTCGGGGACGATGCCTCCTGCATCATTGTGGATGAGCGCGGCGAGCTGGTGCTGTCTCATATCTACGATGGGTTTGATGAGAACACGGTTGATCTGCTCCGTCAGGAGATTATGCCGGTCGAGAAGATGCCTGATGACAGTATCAGCATTGAAAAAATGAAGCAGTACGGCTATAAATGGGGCGGAATGCTGCCCATGCGGGAAGAGGCTGCGGTTGAGGTCATGAAATCGTGCCAGATTTACCGGTTGTACGGCGACGATACCGAGGGGCTGGTTCTGGACGCTAAAGAAATCAAGGATCATGCTGCGAAAGGCGGTATATTCGGCGTTGAAAAGGCCGAGTGGAAAGCGATGCTGGAACGGCAAAATCCCCTCAAGGCTGCTGAGATGTCCCTTGAGGATGACTACGGCATGATCGACGGCATCATCAACAACGGCCCCAAAGAGAAAGACGAAAGCAAAAAGCGCGGGAAGTCCTCCATCATGGATCGGCTGAAAGCAGCCAAGTCCAGCAAGCCGCAGGACATGCCAGCGCCTCAGAAAGAGAAAAAGAGTGAGCGTGATTTATGAGCCGAAGTAAGAAGTGGAAGCTTGAATGGAGCTTCTTTCTTGACAGCGACGGACGGCGCAAATACAACGACCTGTGCCGCCGATGCCTTCATCCCTGCAAGCAGAGTTTTCGGGCTGAAATTGTCGCGTGTCCATTCTACGAATCCAAGCGGACAGACAGGGAGGAAAATATGTCGTGATAAGTGTTGAAAATCGCGATTTTTCTGCTCTGTAAGCTGCGCTGGAAAGGTGCCCCGTATGTTTTCCTGTCCGTGCCCTTAAAGTCCGAAATGTAAGGATAAAGGTCGATTTTTAATCAAAAGTGAAGAGCCTCAGTCGATGCCCTTTTGGGTGTCGACTGAGGCTCTTTTTTGTGTGTGCGTGGCGGCGCACGTTTCTAACGGGTGCAAGTCCTGAATCCGCCCGGTAGCGGGAAGGGTATAGCCGAAGGCAAGGGTGTTGCAGGTGACTACAAATCTGAAGGAAGCCGGATGTGGGGAACTTACTAACCCACGGGCAAACCTCTGGTCTGACGGACAGAAACCGTATAGAAGGCTGTGCATGAGGGTAAGTCTGCACAACAAGATGAAGCCCGATAGCTACACGGAATCATGTGCAGTAGATACGGCAGATGGATGGAGGGAAAGAAATGTGTGGTACCCAGGGAGGCCTGTATGGTACGCTCTGAAAAGAGTAACTGTTATCGGAAGGTGGCACTGAACATGCAGGAGTCAGCAGAGGCCATATTAGCTGAAAGTTTTTTTAAGTAAAGGGCCAAATCAATAGGAGTCTTTAGTACAACTGGGAAAGGAGGAATGAGCAGAATGGGTACAGAAAACAGAGAAAGCTGCTCACAAAGAGATAGCGCGGAACGTAAAGGGTATGTGAGAGCGCACCGCTCATTCAACCGGATATGGAAGGAAAGAGACAGCGCAGAGCCGGACATTTTAAGTAAGATACTGGATAAGGATAACCTGAATAGAGCTTACAGAAGAGTGAAGGCAAACAAGGGAGCGCCGGGAGTTGATGGAATGACCATCGAAGCGGCGCTGCCATGGCTAAAAGAGGTTAATGGTATGGCAAATAAAACAGCGGCTACATTCATTGGGCATAGCGAGTGTTACGGTCTGAACAGGGATAATATACGCCCAAAAGTGATCAAACTAATCGAACTGGGCGTTACAGACTTCTATAGCGGTGGTATGGGGTCCTTCGACTGGATGTGTGCCCATGTTGTATATGATTTGAAAAAAGATTACCCGCAGCTTAACAATCACCTTGTCATCCCCTATCTGACCTTTAATATCTTGGAGAAAAAATACTTTGATTCCATCATTTATCCGGAGGGCTTCGAGAAATATCACTTCAAGGCAGCGATCCCGGCACGGAATAGATACTTGGTAGATAACGCCAAATATGCTTTGTGCTATATTACCCACGGTTGGGGTGGTGCTGCACAGACCTTTGAACGAGCAAAGAAAAAAGGGCCTGTAATTATCAATTTGGGTGAGAAAGATACTTCTCCGTAAGGACACTTGTCTCCGCGTAAAACACCGTTTTAGCCTAAAAATGACTTGTTTTTTCAATGATTACTTCAGTTAGACAGATAAAATCTTTAGAAATGCGAAGATTTTCTTCAAAATATCACAAAATACCATTGATTTCTTAAAAATTGCATACTATAATATAAGAGTAAGAGTATATCATTCGCATTATCACACTGTATAAAGGAGGCTTAATATGCCTATTAACCATGAAGTAGTATATGGCAATATGCTCGACAAAAATGTTCCGCCTCCTGACGCGCTAAAGTCGGTTGTCAGAATTCAAGGAGAGTTTCGAGGCCAAAAAAGTGCCTTTGGAATTTCCGAGGAAGTGTTAAGTAAGCATATTTTGCTTGTTGGCGGCACAGGAAGCGGTAAGACCAACTTGTTTTATCATATGGTGAAACAGCTTAAAGCTAAAATGACCGCAGACGATGTTATGCTTATCTTTGATAGCAAGGGAGACTTCCATAAGAAATTCTTTTCAAAAGGTGATGTCCTTATAGGAAATTCTGCTCAATACCGAAAACAGTCGGATAAGTGGAATATATATGAGGAAATAATTGCGGACGGCAAAGACTATGTATCTGTTTCGCAGAACACCCAAGAAATCTGTAAGTCTCTTTTTGCTGAGCTTGTAGAGAAAAATAGCAGCAATCCTTTTTTCCCGATTGCTGCACGAGATTTAATGGCTTCAATAACCATCGCCCTGGTCCGTAATGGCGTTGTTCCTAATAATCGAGATATTAAAGAATATATCGACTCCACCTCCGTTGATGATCTAAGAGAGCTTTTGGGGCAACATCGAGAATTGGCGTCAGTTGCCTCGTATATCGGAAGCAAATCCGGCTCCCAGGCACAAGGTGTTTTGTCTGAAATGTATTCCGTTGTCCGAGATGTGTTTACTGGCGTATTTGCTGATGTTGGTGATTTTTCCATGCGTCAGTTTATTCGGCAAAAGCAAGGAAGAACCGCCTTCATTGAGTACGATCTTGCCATAGGTGATGTGCTTTCCCCTATATATACATTGTTATTTGACCTTGCGTTAAAAGAAGCCCTTGGGCGAACAGCCACGCAAGGCAATGTGTACTTAATAGCAGATGAGTTGAAGCTTTTGCCCAATCTTCGACATTTAGAAGATGGCATCAATTTCGGGCGTAGCCTTGGTGTAAAAATCCTGGCTGGCTTGCAGAGTATCGATCAGTTAAATGCAAATTACGCCAACGAGACGAAAGCTCGTAATGCTGTATCGGGTTTTTCCTCTGTGTTTGCTTTCCAGCAAAACGACTACAACACCAGAGAATATGTTAGTCATCTCATGGGTCGAAACATGATTTTAGAAACCTTTGCCGAAGCAAACGGTAACATTCATTACGAAAAGCGAGAGGGTTTTACGGTAGAGGATTGGGATTTAACCTCTTTGTCCGTTGGCGAGGCGGTGGTAAAACTACCGTCAACTGCTCCCTTCCGTTTTAAGTTTGAGCTTTTCAAATAGTCTTTGAAGATGCTCGCTTTGTTGGAGGATAGCGTATGGGCTTGTTTGGAAATATGTTTTATGGAGCTTCGTCCGCCTCGCTCTGGACGGGCAACATGATATATACTGCATTGCAAAATGCTAAAACGAAAAAAGAAGTGCGAGAATTATATAACCGTGCTTCTGAGGCAAATTTTAAAAATCGTTCAGTCGCAATTCTCCCAAGTATCAACAAGCAACAGTTGCTTCTCACATCTGGAGATCCGAGCGAAAACGACATTTACGATTACCAGTCAAACAGCAGCACTGCCGCCTTGGACTATATTTGGGGTGAATCAGAGGAGCCTGAAGGAATCATTGTCTCTGGTGGGCAGCCGTCTGATAGAGTTTGTGCTCTAATCCCGTTCGTGCATAAAGCTCAGGTCAAAGAGATACCTGTAGTTGTTTTACACACAGGTAATGCTGACTTAGAGCAAATGATTCCAAACCATAGTCGTGCTTATGAGTTTATTTCGAGGAAAGATACATATTACGATGTCTTCCGTGGCTTACCGATAGAAGATATTGCCTATTTGCTTTACGAGACGATGCCGCAAGGCAGCACAAACCCCGCCGCTGAGTCTCTTCTCCACGCTCTGCTCGAAATACTGTCACGCACATCGGGTAACATCACTATTCAAAGTTTAGCTGCGTTCCCGCTGCTTTCATTAAAAACAAAAATTGATGAGATGCAGCAATCAGGGCAATTATCAGCGGATGAGTACGCTGAGATAAATCGATATTATATGTCCGGCTCCGCAGAAAGCGACTCCGTTCGCATCTTCTTAAACAGATTGAACAGGCAAGCCGAAGGTATCTATGGGAAACTAACTTCGAGACCTTGCAATATCAAGCGTTTGCTCAACCAAAAAGGTGTTATTGCTATCGATGTAGGAACCACCAGCAACGATTTATTGCTGTCACTGGTTATCAATCACCTCTTGTTCCTTCGGTCGCAAGGTCGTGAGTTCGCAATACTGATCGATAATGTACCCCTGTCAAAAGATCCGAAGCTTTCTGAGCTTACACGTTGTAAAGCCTGTGCCGTAAGCAATAACGATTTTGTTTCTTCTCTGTATGGCGGTGAAAAACGAGGCGAAGATCTGTTCTCTGAAATAACAGGTAATGTTAGCGCAGTGGTGTTATTCAGACACGCATCCGGAACTTCGTGTCAGAAATGGTCGGAGCATTTGGGCACATATAACAAGATTCGTATTCGCTATTCTTTGTCGCAAAGCAAAGCTTTTATGAACTCAAATGACTCAAGAGGGTTATCCGTAGAGGAGAAGGATGAACCTCGTGTAAGAGCCGAAACAATCAATAAGCTTCCAAATGGTCTAGCATGTATTCATACGATAGATGGTACATTGTTTGCAGAAGTAGCCGGTCCTTAAAAAAATAAGTTCAAGATTTCACTTTGATACAGGAGGGAATAAAATGAACGAAAAAAATCAGTTCGGCATAGATCCGGAATCCGTGGTGGATTTCGTAATTAACGGAGAGACTACATCTGAAAATCCGGCAGATACGGGTGATGAGGAAAAAGTAGTAACTCACACACAAGATAATGAGCAGCAAACAGACGATTGCTCTGATGGCGAACAAAACAACGAGGGCAGCCCTGCTCCCTCTGAACCCGGCGCTGCTCCTGCCTCTCCCCCACAAGAGGATGTAGTTGTAGGGGTGGTAAAAGCAGAAATTGAGAAATTGCGTTGTGATATTGCTGAGTCAGCCGAAGCAAGCAAGAAAGTGTTTGTTGAGCTGCGTGAGATTCACAAATTGTATCACAATGAGTTTGCTGGACGACTGAAATCCATGCAAGACGAGTTGGATGTTTATCATAAGGCAGATCGAGGACAAGCTTTTGACGGTATTCTTTCTGCTATTGCTCGCATCTACAGTAATAATGAAACTTTGGTTGACGAGATTTCTGATCCCAAAACTCAAAAGCATGTCAAATATATGCTGTTAGATATTTTGGATTTGCTTGAAGAGTATGGTATTCAGAGGCTTAAGAGCTGCCCTGGCGACAAGCGAAATCCTCGCCATTGTCAGGTGTTAGAGAGAATCCCTACAGACGATCCGACCTTGCATGACACAGTTGTCGCAAGTCACAACTCCGGTTTTTATATGGAGAACAGAACAATCATTAAAGAGATGGTTGATATTTATCTGTATGAACGCCCTGCAAATGCCGAAGCCAAAGAAGAGGCAACGCCTGTATGCGATGCCGAACAAACTACCACCGAAGAAAATATTTGAATTTTAGGAGGAACTAAAAATGGCAAAAGTATACGGTATTGACCTTGGCACAACATACTCTGTTATCTCCACGCTGGATGATAACGGAATGCCTGAAATCGTTGTAAATCAGGATGAAGGCAGCAATCTGTTGGCTTCCGCTGTCTATTTCCAGGAGGGTGGAGACCCGGTAGTTGGTGAGGTTGCTAAAAACCAGAAGGATATCGAACCTGAGCGAGTCGTTGAGTTTGTAAAGCGCTACATCGGCAAGCCCGATGCCCCAACTTATGATTTTGATGGTGTTACATATGATCCCATCACAATCTCTTCGCTCATTTTGAAGCGCATGAAGGAATATGCAAATGCCCAGGGATACGATGTTAAGGATGTCGTTATTACCTGCCCTGCCTATTTTGGCAATGAAGAGCGTGCTGCCACGAAGCAGGCTGGCCTGATTGCAGGTCTCAATGTTCTTAATATCGTAAACGAGCCTACCGCTGCAGCCCTCAATTACTGCTGCCGTGAGTTTAAAGAGAGCCGCAAAATCATGGTGTACGATCTCGGCGGCGGAACTTTCGATATCACTCTCTTCGACTTTAGCGTTGACGAAAACGGCAAGGCACTTATCGATATTATCAAAACGGGTGGTAATGACCGACTCGGTGGCATTGACTGGGATGCTCGCATGTATGACTATATGTGCGAAAAGTACGCCTTTGAAAATGGCGTAAGCCAGGATGATATGGAAGTTGAGCTGCAGCAAAAGATCAAGGCTCAAATTGAGCAGGCGAAGAAAGACCTCTCTACTCTCCAGAAGAAGAGCTACACTATCAGTTATGATGGTGACAGAACTCGTATTGAACTCACTCGTGAAGACTTTGAAAGCCGTACTCAGGATCTTGTGGAACAGACAATGGACTTTGTTAACCACCTCCTTGAGGAGACTGGTTTCTCCACAGATAATGTGGATGTTGTTCTTTTGGTCGGTGGCTCTACCAAGATGCCGATGATTAGAACAGCTGTAGAAGCAATGTTCCCCGGCAAGGTAAGAGTCGAAGACCCCGATCTGGCAGTTGCAAAGGGTGCTGCTCTGGCTGCTGCTATCGAATGGAACGAACGACTCCAGACTATTGCCTCCGGTGGAGAAGTAAAGCCAGAATATCCTACCAACGACGAGGAAGAGCCGATCTCGAATCTTCCCACTACGGCCGAAGAAGCTGCAGCATTGATGATCAATGTTCCTCAGCAGGTAAGCACCGTGAGTGACAAGCTGACTCGTTCCTTGGGTCCAGCTGTCTATGTTGATGAAGAACACTATATGATTGACAATCTGCTCTTTGTTGGGGACGAGATTCCTGCAGAGGCGGAAGCTGTTTATGGCACTCGTGCTGATAATCAGGCAGAGATTAAGGTCAAAGTTTTTGAGAATGTTGCAACCGACCGAGAGAACAAGCATGTTCTCCCCTCCATCGATGAGAACGGTAACGAACAGTACACAGATCCGGCTCTCAAGGTTAAGATGATTGGTGAAGTTCGTCTGGAACTCCCTCCCAACACGCTGAAAGGTACTCCCATCCGTGTCGTTTTCCGTTCGAGCGCAATCGGTTTGGAAGTAACTGCTACAAACCTTGAAACCGATGAATCTGCAAAGACTACTATTACCACAGCTAACACTATGACATCTGACGAGCTTGATGAGGCAAGAGCAAGATTTGCAAACATCAAGACCAGCGGACAGATTTAACTGATTTAGGTTTATTGAGGAGGCTTGTTCAATGAGTATTTCAGTAGGAATAGATTTAGGAACAACATTTTCGGCAGTAGCCTACATTGACCCGAAGAGCAAGTCTCCTCAAATCATTCCAAACAGAGAGGGTAAGAGAATCACCCCGTCCGTCATTCAATTTCTTGATGGCGACATCATCTTTGGTAGCGAGGCTGAGGATGCTTATAATGCAGGTGAGCCGAACTGCGTTGCTACCTTCAAGCGAGAAATGGGCAACGATGAGCCGTATTGTTACATAGACGGTGTGCCGTATACCTCTGAAAAGCTCTCCAGTTTGCTTCTGCGGTACTTAAAAGAAAACGCAGAAGAAGTATTGGGAGATACAATCAAAGATGCTGTTATCACGGTTCCTGCTTACTTCTATTCCCGTGAGCGAGAAGCAACATATAGAGCTGCCGAAGCCGCAGGGTTAAAGGTCAAGAAGATCATCGATGAACCCAATGCAGCAGCAATGGCATACGGTTTAAATAACTGGCGTGAAAACGCTAATATCCTGGTTTACGATCTGGGCGGTGGAACCTTCGATGTAACGCTCGTCCACATGGGAAAAAACGGCGAACTATCAACTGTGACCACCAGAGGCAATCACAAACTCGGTGGGCGTGATTGGGATAACAGAATCGAGGATATCCTTTTTGACCGCTTTGAAGATGAGACCGGTCTTGATCTTCGCTCCGATTCGGACTTGTCTGCGATTGTCCGTGGAATGTGTGAAGATATCAAGAAGAACCTTTCCGTCATGGCGACTGCAAAGGCAACTGCTTCTTTCCCTGACTTTGGTAGAGCTAGTGTATCCATTTCTCGCCAGGAATTTGAAGAAAGCACATCCGATCTACTGGAGCGAACAGGCGCATTGTGCCAAGCTGTACTTGACGAGGCAGGTATCACCGCAAGAAATATTACTGATATTCTGTTGGTGGGCGGCTCTACAAGAATGCCGCAAGTTTCCAGCTATCTTCAAAGATTGTTTGGCAAAAAGCCGATTACCCATGTCAATCCGGACGAAGCTGTTGCGCTTGGCGCAGCCATCCAATCATCGAAGCAAAACACAGAATATACCTCTCTGTCTGTACAAGTCGTAGAAGGAAAAAAAGTAACTGATAGAAGCAATTCCGGTTTGGGTAAATATGTGGCTGTTAAGCCATCGCAAAAGCTCGATAGCCTCAGTGTCTTGAATTTGCGTGAAACAACAGCTCACGCCCTCGGTGTGGTTGCAATCAATGACGAAGAAAACTGCTACTATAACGAGGTCATTATTCCGGCTAATCACCCTCGTCCTGTAAGAGCTGCTAAGAAATTTAGATATTATACATCTCCCACAGCTCCCAATACACTTGATGTTTACATGGTACAGGGAGATAATCCAAATCCGTTGGATTGCCTTATTCCATATAAGTATGTTGTTTCCGGCATACAGCATGTAAACAAGGGCGAAAAAATTGGCACAATTATCAGAGTACAATATAGCTATGATGATAACGGAATCATCCATGTGCAAGCACGACAGGGCGATTCTAATAAGGATTTACCTATAAGGAAAGATGATGCTCCAACCGATATATCTAAGTTTGGACGCCCTGTAAAAAGCTCTAATAATGCAAGTGGCTCTTCGTTGGGCTTGATGATAAACAGAGATAGCACAGGTGGAGCAATCCACAAATATAAGGCAGTAACATTTAGCAATGCTGAATGGGAAAAATATGATCGTATATCTGACCATCCGAGTGGTGCCGAGTTTAATGAGCCGTCAATTCATGTCATTGCCGATGAAAAAAAGATCGAGTTCCACGGCTACAATGTCAGTCAGATGGACGAGGGCGTAACTTACACGATTGATGGTAGTGACGATTTTGAAATCGAGTGTAATATTGATACCTCCACTATTCAGCCTCATCCGGGCGGATTCTTAAAGATTTTGCTGGGCATTATTTCTGCCAACCTGAATGAAAATGGCGGAAGTATTTTGCTTGAGGATGAAGTGGTTGCGACTGTGGGTTCCAAATTCCATTTAAAGATGGCTCTTTCGGATGGCGGTCATTACGAAGTCTTTGTAGATGGAAAACTTGCCGGTTCCAAATACTCTCCCACATCCGGCGGAATCGATGTAATATTTGGATTTGAACACGAAGCGCATTATTGCCACATCTTGTCACATGCTTATATTTCAAATATTGACATGATGCAGCGCACGAATGGCGGAGAGGATGAAAGCGCCGAAACACCCACTTGGGATGACTAAGAATTTGTCTCGGCACCTTTCATAAGCTTGTGATTAAGATTGAGAGGAGCGTAGGCTAATGGCGGATTATGACTTTTTTGATTTAACGGGATTACCATTTGACCCGCCAGAAAAATCAGCCAAAAAGGTAAAGGCTGCTATCGATAAAAAGGTCAAGGAATTGGGCGCTTCTCTCGGTAGTGAAACGCAGCAGATAAAGCGTGACGAAATGACCGAGCAAATCAAGTTGCTCAACGATACCGGAGCAGCAATCCTTGCTCCAGATGGTAAAAAGGTTGTCGAAGGGCCTTACTCTACACTGGCAGAAGGACGAACACAGGCGGAGATTGCAAAGCTTAGAGCAACAGCTAACCTTATGGCATTGACAGGAACTAAGGTTATTACTGATGCCGCAATAAAAGACTTGCGAAAAGAAAGAAAACTTTCTGACGAGCATGTGCGAGAGGTATTTTCCGATCTCGGTTTTACGGTTAAAAGCTTTGAGGGTATTGATGTTGCAGGATTATTTCCGAAGCAGATCAAGAAAACTGATGAATACATTTCTGCGTTGAGCAAAACAAAAGATCCGAATCCCAATGGAGCAGACACTTCTTTAGTTGCTGATTTGTATTCATTTGCTGCTTACCTAATGGAAGAACCGGAAAGCTCAGTTGTTTATCGAGGCAAATCGACCAGCGAGCTGTTAAGTATTTTCGACACTTTTTCAAAGAAGTTTTCTCAGAGAAATGACAATCTCGGAAAACTATGCGCATCTATTGCGACAGCAGGTAAAACATACATATTTAACTCCGATGAGAATCGAAGCAAATATGAGTTTCATTTGAAATACAAAACCCAGGATTTGAATAGCTTGTTTGATTCAATGAAGGGTGCGCCCATGCAGGTTTTACTAGAATCGAGTTTTGCTGAGCCGTGTATTAAACGGATTGCTGAAACACTGGACTGCAGCTATGAGATTGCTCTTGCAGTTTACAACAAGGAAGGAAATGTTTCCTATTCACCTAAAGCCTCCGTTTACCTCGTCAAGTGTCAGTTCTGCGGTACAATGAATCAGTACCCATCAGAACAAGATGCAATCAAAGCAAACGCTTGTTCAAACTGTAAGAAGGCGCTTTTCAAGAAGTGTACCAAGTGCGGAAGAATGGTGCTAGCATCGTTAGATAAATGTCCGTACACAGACTGCGGCTTTGTATTTGCCTGCGCAGCGATGTTTAGCAAATACTATGCTGCTGCCGAAGAAGCTTTGCGTAAGAGCGATTTTGACCTTGCCAGAAAGCATCTATTTGAAGCTCAGACGGCTGATCCGAGCGAGAAACGCCGTATCGAGCAGCTAACCTCGACTATTAACGCCGAGGAGACCCGGCACAAGGAACCATTGAATAAACTAAGAGCGTTGACTTCTGCCAAATTGTATGTCAAGGCACAGGCAGAGTTGCCTCGTATTATTCGAGAGTATCCGAATCTGAATATCGCTGACATAGAAAGAAGCATTAAGGAAGCTATTGCCAAGGCTGACTCTTCCTTTTCTTCGGCTCAAAACCTCACAGCATCTAAACGAGCTGATGTGTGTGTCTCGATATTGCAATACTGCGCAGACCATCAGCCTTCACTCAGTTTTCTTCATGCTACCCAGCCAGTACCAAGTCGAAGTTTAAGTGCAACGGCAGATAGTGCTAAGGGCTGTATCAATCTTGCATGGACAATTTCTGAGGAGCAAGGAATTAAATACCACCTTATACGCAAAACTGGAAAAACACCTCCGGTGAGTGTTTCTGATGGCACATTATTGCTGGAAGACGCCAATGCCACCTCTTTCTGCGATAAAACAGCTACTCCGGGACATTCCTATTCGTATTCCTTATTTATTTCCAGAATGGGAGTGTTCTCAAATGCAGCGACAAAAGTCGCCGTGCTCTATTCTGATGTACAGAATTTAAGAGCAGTTCAGAATAGGGATTCCATTCGCTTGACCTGGGATATGCCGCAAAACAATGTGGGCGCAACAGTAACGAGAACGGCATCCGGCAAAGATACCGTGTTGTCTCGTTCGGCGTATGGTAGTTTCGAGGATTCCAACATTCAATACGGCGTTGCGTACACCTACAAAGTGTCGGTTAATTATGCCGATACAATGAGTAGCCCAGGCATTAAAATGGTGATTATTCCGCTGGTAATAATCGATTCTTTCCGTATCAAGGCAGCTCATGTTAAAGACAATGTTTACAAGGTCTCTTGGGATATCAAGCAGCCCAAGGTTGATCTAAGAATCATGGTAAACAAGTCCTTGAACAGCGAATGTACTTCGGATGTAAATGCGGTTCAAATCTCGTTGCCTAAAGAAAGCTTTAGTACAATCTCGGTAATGGCATATTCGGGCGGCAAATGGGTTGAAAGTGAAAACAGCATTCAAGCTAACACCTATTCTCCGTGCGCCATTGATAAAAACCGAACAGAGCTTACTGAAGAAACGATTACAACCCCAAAAGGGACGGTTTATAGTGTAGAGCTTAAAATACGGCTTTCACAAGGAATACCAAATAATGTTGCTGGATTTTACTATGCCGTCCGCACCACTTCTTCTGCATCCAGGTGGGCTACTATTGAGGAAATAGGAAAATCCCACGATATTGGCAAGGTAAGCATTAAGAAGTACAAAGAAAAGGATAGCATTATCTACTCTGATTCGGTTACAGATGAACGGACATTCTATATCTCTGTATTTACGATATACGATGTTGGCGGCAAAGAAGTTGTCTCCGAGCCTAAGACGCTCAAAGTAGATAGAACTATTTCGGCAGATCTGTTCTGGAAAGTGTCTAAGGGCTTCCTTGGATCACTTAAACTGACAATCTCCGTTGTGGGCAATAGACCAATAGAGCATATTCCTGAACTCGTTTTGTGTGGTTGTAATGATGGGGAGTTTATTATTAACCACGATGACCCAAAGGCTGTTGAGTTTATACGCATAAACGCCGTTGATCTCGAAAAGCCACAAAAGGAATATTCTCAAAGCTATGATTTGGCAAAAGTCAATTACCGCAAGAATATGAAGTTCTTCTTATTTGAAGCGAATCCAGTACGAAGCGAAAAGTTTACGCTTCGTTGGTTCCAAGGATTTTCAGGAAAGGTGTAGGTAAAAAATATGGCTAAATTTACTTGTCCGTTTTGTATCCGTGAGTACGACAAAAGCAAGGTTCTCTATGTTTGCCCCGATTGTGGAGAAACAACTACCCCCGGCAGATTTGAGCGTGAACCAATTAAGTGTAAGGCTTCCGGCTGTGGTGGCTTAGCTACCATTAGAAAGTGCCCCTCTTGTGGACAGGTTATTCCTAAAATGGCACTTGAAACCCCTAACTTGCCTTTCAGTATCGTGGGTGTCTCCAACTCCGGTAAGACAAACTACATCACAGTTATGCTTCACGAGCTTGGCAAATCCTCTGGATTAAGACTTGCACTTGGTCATCAGACAAAAGAAACTCTCGACCATCAGAACGAAAACTACCACCGCATTTATGAGGAACATACCCGCCCTGAAAGTACGCAGTCTGGCGAAAACATGCCGCAGATTTGGTATATCAAGAATCTCCAGAAAAAGCGTGGTAGCGAGGTCCCGACATATACCTTTACGATATTCGATGGTGCAGGAGAAGATCACGAGAACAACCTGGATCCTTCTTCGACTGTGTGCCGCTATATAAACGCCTCCAAAGCAATTATTCTTGCAATCGACCCGTTGGTTTTGTCTAAGATCCGCCGTGGCGGAGTGGTCGATCACGATGTGATGGTCAACTCTCTTGGCGGATATGAAGGAGAAACCAAAAATGCAGAGGATGTAATCAACAGTGTTGCATCGTACATAAAGGCTGCACGAGGCATTAAGGCAACGAAAGTTTTGGATATTCCTGTGGCTGTTGTACTTACAAAGTTCGATACGATCCTTAATCACAAGGCATTTGGGCCGCAGGCACTTATCAGAAACAAGAGTCTTACCGTTAGAAATGGGCGTGTAGATACAACGGAAATTTCGCAGGTTGACGAGGAGATTCGTAATTGGCTGTATGAGATCGGCGAAGGAGCTTTTATTGACGCCTTGGATTCTCACTTCAAAGAATACTATTTCTTTGGTGTGTCCAGTTACGGAAATCCGCCCAAAGACGCATACACGCTTTCTGATGAAATTGTTCCCCATAGAGTTCTCGACCCCATTCTTTGGCTGTTTAAGAAAGCAAAGTTCATCGACTAGGAAGGAGGTTTCCTGATGTTTTCAGAACTCATTTACACTCGTTGCAGGCAAGGAATTGACATATTAAAAGGCGGTCGAACTATTTCGAGTGACGGGTTTAAAGTGTATTCTTGCTCCGACAGTATTATCAACGATGACATTGCGGATTTACCGCTTCTATTCAATATTGCGCAAGGAAAGCAGACATACACCGATCCTTCTTTTATGGACGATGCCTACTTATTTATCTCCCCTGATAAAGGGAAAAAGATGATGGTAGATTTCCACCCTATTCCGTTTGACAAAACTGCAACCGGAGACTACTCCCATCGCCCAGGCAACTTTATCAATCAAGTATATGTAGGCGACTTTCATGACTTCTATCCCTACGAGTTATTTGGAAGTTCCTATGCCTGGGATGCTAAAGAGCGTGGGGAAGCATTTTACTATAATACTCCCCCTACGGCGCTTCCTGAGAGAAGCAATCTTGACGACGCTGCTGGTTCTATTCTTCAAGATGATATTGCTGCTTTCGTTTCTGACGGACGAAAAGAGGCAGTCAAGGCAGCCGTGGCGTTTTTACTTTCTCAATATTCGTTGCCAACAGAGAATAGAAAGTATCTCGTTATCCAGGACGAGGATGCCGCAAAAATCGAGCTGTGGATCGCTGCAATTCAAAGCGCATTTTCGCCTAGGATGGCATCAGGATTGCCTTTTGCGACCCGGCTTGATAAGTTTACAAACACAAATAAGTACACGGTAAATCTTAACGGTCAATACCAGGCCCAGATGAACCTGCAAGACCCTAACCAGCGTCTTCGCTTTAGAGCGATGATTGTCGGTGTTGATGAGCGTGATCGTGTTAATACTGCTGCTGTGCGTCAACTGGCTAACTCTCCTTATGCTGTTTTGAACGGAAAAGATAAGTCTTTCATTGGCGAAACGAGTACATCGCATCCGTACTATAAAGCAATTACTGCATACAACGAGCAGCATATCCGCTTTTGCCGAGAGTTTTTACAGATGCTTGACATTGCAGAACCTAATGGAGATGTGCTGAAATTGTACGATGCTTATACTGTATTGGATGCTATATCGGCATCCAATACCGCTGGCATGATTGCAACCAGTCTCTCTGTTTTGAGCAAATTCAATTTGAAACAAAACGGTTATCTCAAAGCATTGTATGAAACCATTAAAAGCCGGTTGCAAGACTATTTACAGGAAAACTTGGCATCTTCCTTTGCTATTATGAATTGGCTTCAGAAAGCAGCATCGGTGGTTGGCGATGCGGAAGCTGCGCTTAGTTTCAATAAGATCGTGAACAAAGCATTTGCAGAGAGTATTTTCAGTAAACCCCAAAGCAAGGAAACTGCTGAATTTTGGAGCAGTATTCGCACAAGTGCATTTTTTGATACTGTTGCGACCACTCTGACCAACACGGCTGTACTTGCGTATTATGACGAAAAAATAAGCAAGTTTACTTGCGATAGCTGGGTGTTCTTCTTGAGCATTTACTTGACTTGTGCGCAAAAGGCACGGAAGTATTCGGAAGCTGAGCTTGAACCCGTTGTTGGTCGGGGCATGTACTCTTGTTATAGGGGCAAGAACATAGACAACGCTTTGCAGATATGCGATTTAGTTCAAAAGAATGGGCGTGGCGTGTTAAAAGCATTGTTGCTCAAGATTACTGAAAAGAAAGATGCCTTATACACCAGTTTTTGCATTGATCTGCTTTTGCAAGTGTCGCCAGACTTGGTAGCTAATGACATTAAGACAATGCAATTCTGCAAGGAACTGCAGATTCAAAATCAAGGACAAGCGTGTATAGCTGTTTTGCAGCATAGAAGCAAAATGCTGCGCAATGCAGCGGAGCAAGAACGCTTTATCAATACTATTGTAAACGAGCAGGCTTTTGTATCACTTGACCTAACTGGCGTTTTCGAGGTTTTGGATAAAACCATTTTGGTTTCTGATAAAGGAAATGCTAAAGTCGCTGCCTTGTTGCAAAGCTATAAGCCTACAAAAGCAGTATGTGTTAAGTCTGCGCATATTTGTGCCGCAGCTATCTTTGAGGATAAAAAGCGTAAAACTACGATAGACAAAGCTTTGCGTGAGTTTACGGCCCAGGGTTTCCCCTCCGTGGAGAATGATGCTTTTGTCAGTAAATTGGTTGATAAAATCCTAGCCAGTGGGTTTGAGGGAGACGAGCTGACTTATATCATAGAACTGTTTGCTACTTCTGAATTCTATTTGAAGCGGCTAATTTGGGCAATTCTAGTCTCCACTACACCAAAACAGGGATATGAATGGAACATGCTCCTCTATGTTAAGGCAAATTCCAAGAATCTCATAATTAGGGACACCATCGTATCGGAATGCCTGAAGTTTAAGCAGCCGGAAAAACAACTGGCACTGTTGGAAAAGGCAATTACGGAACCGTCTTTAAGAAAGCCGTTTAATGAAATCGCAACGATAGTTGACGAGGAAGTTCGTAAAAATGCACCTCAGTCCAAACTCGGAAAACTGTTTGGATTTAGGTCTGGCGATTCCAAGTGGAATAAATAAGGGGGCAAATAAAAGGTGCTCGTATCAGATCCGGTATTCAAAAAAGTATATGAAGCATTAGAACGACATGATAGCCGTGTAACGATAGTGTCCACAAAAAGTATGGATGCTCTGTCTGCGACATGTGCCGTTGCTGCGGCAAATGCTACTTGTGCTATATACATAAATGGTTTTGAGTACCAAAGAGCACTCAATGTCACCCTCTGCATTCCGCAATATGCCTACGGACTGTCGCAGTCACAACAGTATATTGCGGAATGCAGAAAAAAGCGCACGAAAATCATCGGTCGTTGTAAAGCCCCTAATACATACGATACTGTCCTGGCAATACACGACGAATTGGCAAAAGACATTTGCTATCAAGAGGACGGTAAGTTATCTCATTCCATCGCCGGGCCGCTTTTGTTTGGACGTGGGGTTTGCGATGGTTTTTCCAAAACGCTAAAGTTTATTCTGGATGAATTGTCTATACCGTGTTTTGTGGTTAATGGAACAGCCACAGATCCTCAAACTGGCATAAACGAAGGTCACGCTTGGAATATCGTAAAAATTGATAATTCTTGGGTGCATATTGACCTGACATTTGATGCGACGATTTCTCAATCGCCAGTTCTTCGCCATGACTACTTTGGATTAAACACGCCAACGATAGCCAGGGATCATCAGTTTGATTTAGCTCACTACCCGGTATCCTCAACCATTTCGTTAGAATACCATCACAAGAAAAATCTGATTATATCAGATAAGAAGAAAATACCACCCTTAGTGATGGAAAAGCTTAACAAGGGCGAAAACCATATACTATTCAGGTTGGAAAAGCAAGGCTGTGCTGACTTTTCTGACGAAATATTACAACAGACATCCAGCTTTCTCTTAAAACACGGGATCAGTGCTTCGCTTGCGATACACTATAACATTGCGCAATCGGTATACTGTATCACCGTTAATGGGGATAGTCAGGATCAGCCATTGCGGAAAGTAAAGTCATTTCTATTTAACCGGTAAATGACGGTTAAGAGAAGTGAAGCAGGACTTCACAGGAGGTCAATATGGGATATGTAATTGCAGCAATAATTATTATAGTCATCGTATACTATCTCGTGGTGTATGTAATAGCACCCATTGCGGGTGTGTTGGGAACAATCGCTCTTTCGATTGGAGCGTTATATGCGCTTGGTGTTTCTATTAGTAGCTTCGCCTCATCGCTTAAATTACATATCGACCCATATACCACTTATGTTGATAACAATCTAAAGGCAACTCAGGGAACAAAAAGAAGCTACTTTTTTGGCCCTGGATATCATCAGATTGCCATTACGGTAAAAGATGCGTTTTCTAACCAAGCAGAATACATTGATACCGTAAAAACATGGTGGAAAGGTTTCCGAGCAAAACACGGATGGGTAATTAACATCTGGGTTGACATCTTTTACTATGCAGCTTGTGTCTGCACCTATGTTTTTGGAACCATTTGGACCGTACTGTTTTCGAGCTTGATGTTCGTAGTTATCTTTACTGGAATGTGCGGATTTTATGTGTTTTTTACACTACTTTGGCTTGGAGACCGCATCACCTTAATGGTTCATTCAATACAAAGCAGATGCCCTAACTGTAAGAGAATTTCGGTCGTACCTGTTTTTAACTGCCCCGACTGTGGAGCACCGCATCAAAATCTAACTCCTGGTCCTTATGGAGTATTAACGCAAAAGTGTGCTTGTGGTAGAAAGCTACCCACAACGATCTTTAACGGGCGCTCGAAGTTGGAAGCGTTGTGCCCGTTCTGCCAGACATCGTTGGCTGCCAGTGATGCGAAGCAGTTTGGTATTCAGCTTGTCGGTGGTGTCAGTGCCGGAAAGACAACTTTTCTTGCCTCTTACTGGCATCACTATATTGAGCAATTAAAAAACGACAGACAGTTGGAATTTACTTGCTTTCCGGAAGAAGCCTTCGATGAGTTGGAGTATTGGTATCAAAACGGGCTGAGCTTAGCTACTAGCGAAACCAATGCTACTATGTATAGCATTGTACACAAGCGAGACGGAAGTGTACCAATCCAGATGACAATTTACGATGTTGCAGGCGAGTCATTTACTAACTTATCTGCAGACATTCAGCAACAGCAGTTTAGATATTGCGAAGGCATTGTAATAGTTATTGATCCAACGGCTACACCGGAACTTAATGTTGACACAATCTCTGGTTTTGTTAGTGAGTTCAAGCAGCTTAAAGGTATTCATTCTTCTCAGCTTGCTCAGATTCCGGTTGCAGTTATTATTTCTAAGTCGGATTTGTTTAAGAGGGAAATCGGGGTCCCGAAGATCAAATCGATTTATAATCAGGCAATCAAGACCGCTGAAACACCGGACATCACACTCGATTCTATTAGAAATGATGTCTGCAGGAATTTCTTGCTTGTGCACGGCTTCGATGCCGTCTTGAATATGATTGATGGCGAATTTGAAAATGCACAATACTTCTCTGTCAGTGCTATGGGGCACGAAGCTGAAGAATCGTCTCCTTATGAGCCGTGGGGAGTTATTGAACCTATTTTGTGGATTACACAGCAGGCGAATATCAAACTATAACAGGAGGAAGAATTATGGCATACTCTGGAAAAGCAGCCAGAAGCGTTGATGAATTGCGTCGTGCTAATGCGGCCATTAACCAGCGCCTTGAGGCACAAGAAGATAACTATAGAGATCAAGGAATGGACGATGCAGAGATTCAAGAACGTCTTGCTGCCGACAAATGGAATTTTCAGAAAGAATGGCTGGATGATAGATATCCTGGCGAACATGTATCACCTCATGTATTCAATAGTTTTAGCCCCAACGGAGCAAAAGATCGTATTGCAGAAGCAAATAGAAGTCCTCGCCTCAAAGAGGAAATGAAGCAATTTGCGGCAGAAGAGAATCAAGCCAGCGAGAACGAAAACAGCGAAGACATGGAAGAATCCATGTAGGAGGAAGTATGAAAAGTTTTGGATATGTATTGGCGACGAAAATGCTTGTAGATGGCAAGAGAAAAGTCCGCTTTATGTATCGTGAGACGCCCGATAATGATCAGGATAGCGGATGGCGTTTTTTCTGTGGCGACGAAGATGACGAATATGTAAATGTGCCTGAAAATATTGCAGTTTACGATATCAACACGATCCTTTCGTTTGATAAGAGTATCACGCCTTATCTAAATGCGGCTATCGGTGCAACCTTTGAGCGTGAAGACGAAAATGCTTGCTTTAAGGTCAGCGAGGATTTCCTTTCGGATAAGGATGGTGAATAATTATGGGACTGCATAGACCATATATTCGCAAGGAAGTCCGAGCCGAGGTTGAGCGTCGTGCCGAGAAAAACGATAAGGGGCAGTTCTTGGATGCAAACACCCATGAACCTATTGAGGGACAGTATGACTTGGGACATGTAAGTGGGCACGAGCATTGGCGAGAGGTAGAACAAGCAGAGAAAGAGGGACTCACTCAGCAAGAGTTTAATGAACGGATGAATAATCCGGATTATTTTCAGATTGAAGACCCTCACGAAAACCGTTCCCATGCCCATGAAATGCCAGCAGAGGAAACGGAGAGCAACGAACAGACTGAGGAAAACGGGCAAGAGATGTAAAGACTTGGAGGGGCTTGCATGACATTTGAAGAGGCTTATCATGATTTGATATGGAATATATGGCCAAAGGTTGAGATGTTTGGCTTGGAAGTTTGGTTATATTGTGTTGGCTTTTGGGAACATATTCCCCACGCTATTCAGAATATGTTCGTAGTCTTGTTTTACATAGCTTTACTTGGCATCGCTTTAAGCCTTATCAAATCAATTATCAACAACTATAAATCATGGAAGCCAGATCCGGATAGCAAACTGATGCTTAGTTATTTTTGTGGAACAAGTAACTATCAGCGTAAGTTAATTTATCAAAACGCAAAAGAGCTGTTGTTCGACAGAAAATGGTCTTGGATAAGCGCTGCAGGACTGGCATACCGTCTTGGAAACTGCAATAGCGAATCAAAAATCATCTTGTTTCTCTACTCTATTGCATATTTGCCTTTAGCGTTTCTTGGTATCATTGAAATGGGTATCAGGTCCACGGTAGGCTTTTGTGCTTTCTTTTGCTTGAATATGGCAATTTGGATGCTGCTTCTCGTGGCCGGTATTGTTACGAGGCTCCTTATCCCCGTATTTCGATTTATTGACTACGCCCGTAGAGTTGAGCAACATTGTCCTCATTGTTATGCAGCGTTTAGATTGCCGTATTTTAGATGTCCGCATTGCGGTGAAGTACACAAGAACCTTATTCCTGGGCGTTGCGGCATACTTGTTGCAAAATGTACATGCGGACACTTTATCCCCTGCTCTGTTCTGTCCCATAGAAGTAAATTGGTAGGTGTATGTCCGAATCCGAAGTGTGAAAAAGATTTGGCTGCTTCCAATGCAAGACAGTTTTTTATTCAGATAATCGGAGGTAACTCCTCTGGTAAGACTGCCTTTTCTGCAGCTTTCCAGCATCAGTATTTAGAATTAGCACAAGGCAATGGTGGATATAAAATATCCGGCGAACCCAAGGATGTATTTGATGCCTTGGAGAGCATGTACACTAACGGCGTTACAGAGCCTTCCTCGCCTTTTGAAGTTAGTTCGTACAACTATGTTCATCACCTGAAGGGAACTGCCGCACATAGCTTAATCTTCTATGATATTCCAGACGAAGTGCTCTTGAGTGACGAATATGAAAAAAGCCCGCTCAACTTTGGATATACTGATGGAATCATTATTTTCATTGATCCACTTAGCGTTGCCTCTTTGCGTAATGAATGTATTCGACAGGGTGATACAAGCGTATCGAGCGGCTTTTCAACCGATAACTGCGAAGCTATTACTGTTGACTTTATCAATAAGTTCTCGGAGATCGTTGGTCGATCTGCAAGAAAAATGAGCAACATCCCGGTTGCCGTGCTTATTGCCAAAAGTGATATAAAGCGGATTAAAAGCAGTATTGGCCTGCCTAAAATCAAGGCTCAATTCAAAAAGGAACCCGAAAAATACAGTAGTGATTTATCGGTTGCCAGAGATGAAATCTGCAGATCCTTCTTGAACGATATTGGCCTTGCTAATGTCGTAAATAATTTGGAAAGTGTATTCTCTGATGTTTGCTATTTCCCAATAAGTGCGGTCGGACATACGCCGGAAGCTGGAGTGGAATTTGAACCTTTTGGAGTTATTGATCCTGTGACATGGATTGCAAAAAAGCGGCAATCGGCAGTTTATCCAACTTTGAAGTATGTACATGAAAGAATTAACCATTGTGATGGTACAGATCAAGGCTAAGGAAGTGTAAAAATGAATACAGTGAAGCATAGCGCAAAAACAACTGCAACATTAATTGTATTTGTCCTCGGCCTTGTGGTATTGACGAAATGGTGCGATACCGTTCCGCATGAGGCAATATACTATATTCAACGAACGCTAAACAGTAGGTTTATGCTTGAACCGGCTTTTAGAGCTGTACAAAGCATATGCTTTTGGAGTTTGCTCGTTGTAAGTGTAGAGTATGCTGTTATAAATAACTGCTTTGGGCTCAAAGTGTTTCAAGCATTTGCTATTCCTCTTACGATTTCAGTAATCGCAGCAATAGCTACACTTATTCCTGAAATTCCCTTTCATTGGTATTGGGCAGGATATTTCGTGTTGTTGATCTTTGGGGTTAAAAGTTCCTTTACGAAACTGTCCTCCATAAATAAGAGTAATAGCAAGTTATTTTCTTTTGCTAATGAACTTAGGAATAAGCCTAACATCGAGGGTAATCATATCGATTTTTATGTCGTGTATGTAACCAAGGTGTTATTGCTCACCCTTTTTTTAGCACTCGTATTGTCGCTTATTATATTCTGCGTGATGAACAGGTATAGCTTCGGGATAAACTAAGTGTAACAGTATCTGGACAATAAGAAAGATGGGTAATTAAATTGGAAATTAGTTATAACAAATTATGGAAGCTTCTGATTGACAGAGGAATGAAAAAAACGGACCTGAAAAACGCAACTGGCATTAGTAGCAGTACAATTTCCAAAATGGGAAAAAATGAACCCGTATCTATGGATTCAATGCTGAAAGTTTGTAAGGTTCTAAACTGCGATATCGGAGATATCGTGGAGGTAAAAAACTCAGAGGCTGTGGAGAAAGAAGAGGAAATGGAGATGTAAGCAACAAAAATAACGGATTGGAGCAATAGCATGAAAACATTAGGCAATATATTATGGTTTGTGTTTGGAGGATTGATTCTCTCTGTGTTGTGGGGGATCGTAGGCGTGATTTGATGCTGTACTATCATTGCCATTCCTGTCGGAATACAGTGTTTCAAGTTTGCTTCATTTATATTCTGGCCCTTTGGCAGAGATGAGGATTTTCCCAATAGCATTGGAAGTTTTTGCTGAATATTCTTTGGGTGTTAATTTTCGGCTGGGAACTTGCAATTACATCCTGCGTATTTGGGCTGCTATGGTGTATTACCATTATCGGCATACCCTTTGGCCTCCAGTTTTTTAAGTTTGCCCAAATTGCTTTGATGCCCTTTGGTTCTCATATATCATGAGAAATTATGTACTCACATCTGAATTGAGTGCTTGCTCAGCAAAGAGGCAACAATCCTGCTGCCGCTTTGCTGAGCTACATAATATTCACCGTAATTTTAAGGTGATTTCGGCGGCTACGATAATGAAGAAAAGTGTTGATAGGAGAAATTTATGGAAATAGAAGTAGTGATACTTGCCGGTGGTTATGGGAGTCGAATGGGGAGTGCGACAGAGAATCTGCCTAAGCCAATGATTGCTCTCGGGAATAAACCAATCTTACTTCATATCATCGATTACTATTTACGGTGGGGAGCAAAGAGATTCGTTGTTTGCTGCGGATATAAAATGAATTGCATACAGTCTTACTTTGCAAATCAAGGTTACCAGATTGATTGTGTTTCAGATACGGATGTGGTAGTTAAGTATAAAGGTGCAGACTTAATACTTGCTGATACTGGCTTAAACGCAGGAACTGCGCAGAGAGTAGCCAGAATCAAAAAATATATTAATGGCAAGCACTTTTTCTTGACATATGGTGATGGGCTATCGGATGTTGACCTTGATTCCCTATTCAATATGCACTTGGGCTCTGATGCGATGACAACAATAACTGTTGTTCATCCTAAAGAGCGGTTTGGAGTGGTTAGATTTGATAATGACCACCGCATTGTTTCATTTCAGGAAAAAGCACAACATTCTGACATGTGGATTAACGGTGGATTTATGGTGTTAAAATCAGACTTCTTTGAAAAAATATTAGAGGAAGATCAAAGCCTTGAATATGATTGCTTTCCTCGTTTGGCGGCAGAACACGCAATGGCTGTTTACTGCCACACCGGTTTTTGGCAATGCATGGACACAATCGAGGAAAAAAACATTTTAGAAGCAATGGTACATAGTGAACAAGCACCATGGATAAAAAATGATGGCAAAAAAGAGGTTAACAATGGAGTCTATTAAGAGATATTTGGATGGTTCAACTATTCTAATTACTGGTGGTACCGGGTCTTTTGGCCGGGCATTGACAGAGCGGATTTTGTCCATCAGTGAGAATGCAAAAATCGTTATTTACTCAAGAGATGAATACAAGCATTATCTGATGAAACAAGATTTTCATGAAGCGGTAGCGCGAAATCAACTTTCGTTTATCATCGGAGATGTTAGAGATCGGAACAGATTAATCATGGCATGTCGGTCTGTTGATTTCATTTTTCATGCAGCGGCCCTTAAGCAAGTGCCTACTTGTGAGGAGAATATTGAGGAGTGTATTCTCACTAATATCAACGGGGCTGTCAACGTGAGATTTGCAGCTGAGATGTCCAAAGTAAAGAAAGTTGTTGCACTTTCGACGGATAAGGCTGTCCAACCAGTTAACTTATATGGTGCAACCAAAATGGTGTCTGATAAAGTATTCACGGATATGTCGGCTGCATCTGAAACTGTATTTTGCATCGTAAGGTATGGTAACGTAGCTTCCAGTCGCGGATCGGTTATTCCTTTCTTTCAAAAGATAAAAAGTAAAGGGACACATCTATATCCAGTTACAGACCCAAAGATGACTCGGTTTTGGATTAGTCTTTCAGAGGCGGTTTCACTAGCCTTAACTGCACTTTGTGATTCATCAGGCGGAGAAACATACATAGCGAAGCTTCCTTCGTTCCGTATTGTTGATCTTATTAGTGCAATTGATTCTCAAGGGCAAATGGATGTTGTCGGGATTAGACCTGGTGAAAAGCTACACGAGATAATGATAACGCAGTATGATGCTCCAAAGACTGTGGACTACGGAACATATTTTGTTATTTATCCTACACCGGAGTTGGCTCATATAGGCTCCGGAATGCAGGTTCCTGATATGTATTCATATTCCTCTGACACAAATGATGATTGGCTAACTGTTGAAGAGATCCGTAAAAAACTAGAGTAAAACACAAGTGTATATGCATAGAGGGGATAACATGAACTATCATTTCAAAGCAAAAGAAGAGCTGTTTATCGTGCACAAGCAAGATCTGAAGCTTAAATTAATAGTGGATTTTTTCGCTCAAAATAGCCATGATCTTATTTACGTGGAAAATGATGCAGATGAACTGGCAAGTATCATTTGTTATGATATGTTTGTAAATGGGAAATGGGACACCGATGCCTTGCCTTACCTAGAGATGAACGATCAAGAATCTGTGATTCAGGATTGCAATCAAGTAATTAGTTATTTTTCAAGTAATCCAGATATGACCAGGTGTCCTGTCGTTGCCCATAACCGTCTCCTAGGCGAATATGCGCTTACAGATTATGTGGGCCCCAATATTCTGTGCAGATATAATAGTTTCGCTTTCGTCTGGTTTTTAAAGTCTATTCGTTTTGTTGGTGAATACTTACTTGCTCGCCATTTGAATCATGTGTGTATTCTTGCGGATAAGAAATACTGGAAGCAGCTTGATGAGGCAGTAAGAAACTCTAAGGTAGGATATGTAGTGACAGATGATGCTAGTCTTATTCCTTTAGGCTGCACATATGTGATCGACATGAAATATCCAGAGGTTCTAAGGAGATTACTACCCAACGGGCATATTCCAGGAATATCTATGTATGAGCTTACTGAGGCGGCGGTATTTGAGGAAACTATTCATTTTCTCAACGACCACAGGATAACCTATCTATATTTCGAAGGACCAAGTAAGCGCCAACTTGCGGCATTGTATGAAGACGAAAAGGAAGCGCTGGTATATCAAAGCAACGCCGCATTGTTCATGAGCAACAAAAATAGTTATGCGCGAAAAGTTGCAAACGGCGAAACGCTCGTCGAAAAAATGGCACCCATTATGTCTAATGGGCTGCACTATACCTTGGTCGATTATAAAAGCCAAGAATATAATGTCGAAAACGGTTTGCGTCGAACTACTTGCCAGCCGGCCAGGTATGAGTCCAGTATTCATGTTTATGGTCCATGTATTTCGCAAGGATTCCTGGTCAAAGATGCTGACACAATTCCTAGTCAGTTACAAGAACTGACCAACCAACGCTATGGTAATTTCTGTGTATTCAATCACGGCATAAATGGAATGGGATCTCTATTGAATTCCTGTTTGGCCATTCTGTCAACCCCGTTAGCTGAGGGAGATATTGTAATTGAAATCAATACTTGTTTTGACTTAACGGAAGCGTGTATGGCAAAGTTAAACATAACCAGAAATGATTTGTCGCATCTTTTTTCTGGTCAACACTATTGGTTTTTTAACCACCCATTTCATTGTAGTGCACACGCAAATCGGATTATTGCAGAACACATTGTTTCCAAATTAGACATGCAGTGTGAGCCCCAAAAAAAGAAACAATACGTCAGCTATTTCAATGAGCAAATAATAGATAAAAATCTTGTGTATGTTGCAAACGGGATTCAAGAGTATGTTTCGTCAGTTAAGCAGAATGCATTCGCCAGAAAGCCCGAGGATCGGATAGCTGCAATCGTAATGACTGCAGATCCCTTCACTCGTGGACATCTCCATTTAGTTACATCTGCCTTGAAGGAAGCAGACTATTTGTACGTATTTGTCGTTGAAGAAGAAACTGGAACATACTCCTTCGAAGAAAGATTTGGGCTGGTATCTGAGGCCCTCAAGCAATATTCAAATGTTAAAGTTATCTCTACGGGTGAACTAATGCACTCTGTATACACTTTTCCTGAGTATAGTTTCAGAGGGCAGGAACTGGACGAACCGGTAGATCCATCAAGAGAACTGCAGCTTTTTGGAGAAATCATCGCCCCAGCATTGCAGATTTCAGTTCGCTTTTTTGGCGAAGAACCAGCAGACAAGGTAACTAGAGCATTAAATGCATATGCGCAAGAGATACTTCCACAGTACGGAATTAGTGTGAGAATAATTCCCAGGAAGTCGGTAAAAGGAACGCATATTAGTGCTTCGACGGTACGACAACTTGTTCGTACTCGAAAATTTGATGAGTTGGAAGTGCTTGTACCGGAGTGCACAAAAGATTTCTTGATAAAAAAGCATGGTACTCCAGATTCCCTGATAAAAGTGAGCCTTATTATTCCTGCATATAACGCTGAATCTTATCTGAGATATTCGCTGGGTTCCGCGTGTAAGCAAACTTTCAACGCACTGGAGATAATTGTTGTCAATGATGGATCGACAGATAAGACTAAGGACATAATTGATGAGTATGCGGACGCAGACTCTCGTGTGAAAGCAATTCATCTAGATAATAATGTAGGTCTCTCTAGTGCAAGAAATATTGGCCTTGATGTTGCAAAAGGTAATTATATCATGTTTCTTGATAGCGATGATCAAGTTACATCAGATATTGTCCAATATCTTTATGATGCGGCTGAGCGAACGCGAGCAGACATTGCAATCTCTCGATTTAAAAAGGTCGATCAGCTCGCTGACGATGTCGAGCCGATATGTGATCAATATACTTCTGAGGCCCGACTTTTCACTGGCTATGACGCATCGTATGAATTTCTGACGAGTGACATAGATAGTCAAAATCGACCGTTTTGTTCTCGGGTTATGTTCAAACTTTATCGGCGAGAATTAATCGGAGAGCTTCGCTTCAGGGCAGGTAAAGCACACGAAGACGAGTTCTTTACTTATAAGTTGTATAGAAAAGCAGCAAGAATTTACTATAGCCCCATACAGAGATATTTTTATCTGCTCAGAGATGATAGTTTATCTAGAAAAAAACAGAAAGAAAAGGATTATTGGGATGCATTAGAAGCACTTGAAGAAAGAAATCTCTACTATAAAGAACCCAATCTTCGACATGCTGCCTATGCTGACTATCAGAGATATTTGGCTTTTGTTAGCCCTGCAATTGAATGTGATTTTCCAAGTAGTGATCTTCACTTATATGTTAAGGGAAAGCTTTCAAGCGCGAAAGAGGAGGAATTAACTCGTGAATAGAATTTTGGAGTGCGATTTAGATTATACCTTTCATAACCTTTCTAACGAAGAACAGGAAAAGCTCTATGGTGCGACCATCTTAATTACTGGTTGCGGAGGATTTCTTGGGCAATACTATCTATCGTTTTTTCAGAAGTATGGAAAGGTGTTGAACCTCAAGAAAGTCATTGGGATTGACACATTTCTTTTGGGCAAATCGGCATTGGTGCAGGACCTTCAACACGATTCACTCTTTGATATCAGAACAATGGATATCAAGTGTTTTCAAGAAAGCAACTTGGCTTCACAATATGCAATCGACTATGTTTTTCACATGGCTTCTATTGCATCTCCAACATATTACCGCCTTCACCCATTGGAAACTGTGGACAGCAATATTTGGGGACTTCGTGCCTTGTTGGATTCGTTTACGGGGTATCCCTTGAAAGGATTTTTATTTTACTCATCCAGTGAGGTTTACGGAGATCCTGATGAACGTTGTGTTCCTACCTCTGAAAACTATTGGGGAAATGTTTCGTGTATTGGTCCTCGTGCTTGTTATGATGAGTCAAAGCGCTTTGGGGAGACTCTTTGCTGGATCTATCATAAATTGCACAGTATCCCTATTAGAATCGTTAGACTGTTTAATGTGTATGGGCCTGGCCTAAAAATGAATGACCGGCGCGCACCTGCAGACTTTGCAAATGCCATTATAAACAACGAAAACATTGTAATCTATTCGAATGGTCAACCAAGGAGAACTTTTTGTTATGTTGCAGATTCTGTAATTGGAGAGATTAAAGCATTATTATCCTCGGACTTTGATGTTTACAATATTGGTGCCAATACAGAAGAATCGTCTATTCTTCAACTAGCCGAAGTATTCAGAACGGTTGGAATAGCAAATTTTGATTACACAGGTAGCATTATTTATCAGAAATCCGAGGACGCAGACTATCTCACACATGATCCCCAAAGGCGTTGTCCAAATCTGACGAAAGCGAAGGAACAGCTGAATTATTCGCCAACAGTCAAGCTGGATGAAGGTGTGTACAGATATCTTGCATATTTGAAGGAAGAAGGTGAACGGGCGGTATGGTAACGGTTATAGGACTGGGATTTGTTGGACTTACTACCTCACTGGGATTGTCTGAGCTGGGATACCCTGTATACGGATTTGATGCGAACTCCGAGCGCCTTAACAGCCTTAAGAACAAAAAACTGGATTTTGCAGAACCGGACTTAGAGGATCAGCTTTGCAAGCACTATAACAATTCGTTTTTCCTTGATCGGAGCTTGGCTGAGGCTATTCAGAAAAGCTCTTTCATCTTTGTTTGTGTTGGTAGCCCGTGTAATCAGGACGGCAGCGTAGACTTAAGGCAGGTAATCGAGGCAGTCATTCAATGCCTTAAATGTGTGCCCAAAGATGGGATTCACAGGACGATTGTAATTAAGTCGACGGTTCCTCCAGGGACTTGCAAGGATGTAGTGGAGCCTATGGTGCGCAACTGCGGTTATTGTGACAAAGAACTAAGCGTGGCAAGTAATCCGGAGTTTTTGAGGGAAGGTTCTTGCTGGAATGATTTTATGAAGCCAGGCAGAATTGTGATTGGTGCTGATAATCAAGATTCCTTAAACGGCCTCAAAACGTTGTATTCCTCGTTGGATGCTCCGGTACATTGTGTTTCACTCATCTGCGCTGAGTTTTCAAAATATTTGTCAAATGTTATGCTGGCTTCTATGATTAGTTTTGCCAACGAGCTTGCACATGCTGCAAAGATGTTTGGAAATATTGATGTGATTTCTGCATTTGAAACGCTAAGAAATGATGCACGCTTAAAAAATAGCGGAATTGCATCCTATTTGTATCCTGGCTGCGGATATGGCGGCTACTGCTTGCCTAAAGATATCAGCGCATTTACAGCTGCATTGAATCAGCGTGGATACAACTCCGATTTTCTGAATGCTGTCATATCGGTGAACGATAGGGTTGCAGATAGATTCTGTGACGAAGTTGCTGCTGTTGCTGATGTTACAGAGACCATAGGAATTCTTGGATTGGCTTTTAAGCCTGGCACAGACGATGTACGAGATACGGCAGCTGCGAGGTTGATACGTGGTCTACAAAAGAAAGGTTACACATCGATTGTGGCTTATGACCCACTGGCTCTTATGACCTTTCAAAAATACTACTCCGATTTAAATGTGATATATGTAAAAACATCAAGCGAGGTATTGGAGCAAGCTAAAACGATAGTTATAGCAACCGCTTGGGACGAATTTAGATTTCTGGACTATACTGGTAAAAACTTGATTGACGGCAGATACATGATAAAGGAGAGATAAGTTATGAATAATACATATGAAGATCGTGCAAATATCAATCGTTATATTGGAAAGGCGGCAGATCGGAGACTTGCAGAAATTAAAGGCCCCGCTTTTGCAGAATATAGAAGAATTTTCGAAACGGCTCGCACTGAGAAGAAACGCACCAAACTCCCTATTGAGATTTCTCTGGGGCTAACATCATATTGCAATCTGCTGTGCAAAATGTGTTACCGCAATTATCTCCCAGATCAGGGTCGACAGTATATGTCTCTAAAACTTGTAGATGAAATTGTTGAACAATGTAAGGATATGCACATTTCTTCATTTTGGCTCGGATCTTTCACCGAGGGACTTCTTCACCCCGATATCCTGTATATAATTAAGAAATGCGGCGAGGTAAACGCACTGGATTATTGGTTTACAACAAACGGAACGTTACTTAGTGAGGATATTGCAAAAGCAATGATCGAAAATGGAGTTACCAAGCTCCACATTTCGCTAGATGCCGCAACCCCGGGGACATATAAAAAAATTCGTGGTGGGGATTTAAACATTGTAGAGAAAAATATAAAGCAGTTCCTCGCACTTAGAAAGTCAATGGGAAGCGAATTGCCGATGCTTCGTGTTACGATGGTTGAACAAGAAGATAATCGTAATGAAGTGGATGCATTTGTGAAAAAATGGACCGGTGTAGCAGACATTGTTGATGTGCAGAAACTGACGGATTATTCTATCCTCGAAAATGATGAATTAGACAGAGAAAGTTACAAGCACACCTTTTTCGACTGCTATTATCCGTTCTATCAGTTATCCGTCACTTTTGACGGCAGAATTTGGCCGTGTCCCTGCCCTGTTTTCAACTCTGGAAAGCCGGTTTATCTGCACGACATGTCCTTAAAGGAATACTGGAACAGTGAAGAAATCATGCGGATTGTTAATTCTATTCTGAACAAAGAAAACTATTTTGATTGCTGCTTGAAATGTCTATCGCTCAAACCTGCGAAAGAATAAGTGGAGGAAATAATAATGCAAGAATCCCGAGATGGAAGCAACCGAATTTCTAGGTTGAGCTCGTCCCAAGCACAAGAATATCTGCGACAGATTAAAGGTCAGCCATATGCTGATTACAGACATGCTTGGGATTATTATGGGAAAAACCAGATTTGTCCGGAAAAACCGCTGCAGCTAAACGTGGAATTAACCGCAGCTTGCAATCTGCGTTGCTGTATGTGTTATCGCAATTATGACATGGAAGTCAGGAATGGTGCCCTGGCCTTGTCTGATGTAGAATTATTAGCAAAGCAGTTTGCCGAATTGGGTATTCCGTCTCTTTGGTTGTCTGGTGGCGAGCCACTGATGCATCCGGAGATTGATCAAATTTTGAAGATATTTGGGCAAACCAAGCCGCTAGATTTCTGGATGGTAACGAATGGGCTTATGCTAACGGAAAGTCTTTCCTCAACTATTGTAGAAGCAGGGCTTACTTGGTTAAGCGTTTCTGTAGATGCAGCAGAAGCGGAGACATATAAAAAAATCCGTGGCGGAAACTATCAGAAACTTCTGGAAAACATCAATACATTTTTAAAAGTACGGTCTGAAAAAGGGAGCCGTCTTCCGTTCTTACGAGTTTCTTTCATAAAAATGGAGCAGAACACCGGTGAGGAATCGGAATTTGTCGCACAATGGAAGGATAAAGCTGATATTATTGATTTTCAAACATTGGCTGACTACCATGATTTGGAGCAATTTACGGAAGAGGATGTCAAAAACTCGGACTATATATGCACGGCTCCATTTTCCCTTGTTTCTGTTATTCCAAATGGAGATATTATTCCATGCTGCAACGGTTTTTACGGTGAAAAGAGTCTTTACAATATACACAACACAAAAATTGCTGATTATTGGGCCAGTGATTTTCACACGGCATTCGCTTTATCAATTAAACGCAGAGAATACTGTGAGGAGTGCATTAAATGCGTAAAGAGTTTTCTCCCGCGTAACAACAGGTGATTTAAGGTGCAACGACGATTTTATAGACTGCTACAAAACACATGTCAATCCCTTTGGGAGATCGGTCAGTCCCCGCTTAGGCGGCAGGCCGTGCTTGCTGCAATTGATGACATGTTGCTATATTCAGAACATATAGATGCTCCTGAACGGCTCCCCTACCAACAACTATTACATCATATTAAGGACGGATTTGCGGGCGAGGATATCGATGTATTGCTGTTGCATGAGCTTGAAGATGCAACCAATAACCTCCATCGTGCAGTACGTGTTGATTTTATTGTTCTAAGGCAGACCCATTGGGGTGCTGTTAGGCCTTTGGTCGATGCATTTCAAAGTTTGGGCTGTGACGTGAGGATTATTCCGACGCCTATGCTTCAGGAACGCCAGGATCGATGGGGGCAAGCATTTGCTGAGATAGTTGAGAACGATGGCTACAATGTTACGGATTTTCGAACCTATCACATAGAGGATGAAATGCCGGATATTGTTGTTGACAACATGGCAGTAGATTGCGCAAAAATTCCAGAGTTTCGCTTTTTGAGAGTTTCATCTCTGGTTGATTATACGGTGCATGTTGAACATTCAATTCTTACTGGCTACAATGAAGCGATGAAGCGCTCATATTTCCGCGTTGGAAGGAGTAGGTGTTGGCAGTATCTAGTTCCTTCCCCACTGTATGAAAAAGCGTTTCCTTTAATCATGCGAATAGACGGTAGTTTTCTTTCAGAAGGTTGTCCAGAAATGGATACCGTATTTCAGAGTCAGAAGCAACCTCTCGAGGAGATCACAGACAAACGCACTAAGATTCTTTGGAATGTGGATGCCCTTGACCCTGAACATGATTTGCCGGGAGACTACGCACGACTGGAAAAAGAAATCAAGTACATTCAAGTAGTAGCCACAAAATATCCTGATGTTATTTCGATTGTTCGGCCGCACCCCAATTTTTGGAATCAAGAAAAGTGCGTGCTACTTCAACGCAGTTTAGATGAAATCGTCAGAACCCATAGTAATGTAATCTTGGACACGAACCCTTTGATATATGATTCTTATCGAAGTGTTCATGCTATGGTGACATGGGTATCGTCAACTACATTGTTTTCTTTTGCGGCAACGGGAAAGCCAGTCATTGTGCTGCCAACATATATTGATGGTGGGTATGATACGATGCTTGATATGCACCTGCTGAGTGTGATTCCTATAGCCTATTCCGAAGCGGATATCATCGATTTTGTCCAAAAAATAGAAGCAGACACCGATAAGGCTAATAGAATTGCCGTGTTCAGGGAATATACTGGCCCGATCAATGGAACAGCTAGCCTGAGAATAGCGCAGGAGGTGCTCGCAAGATATGAAAAATCATTCTCTTGATGAAATCTATCGTGGAATTCATCCGGCACTTGGCAGTATAGGAACTCTGCACTGGAATTCCATCGTAGACAAGACTCCGGCTACACCGCTGGTTCTCTATGGTGATACAGTCTCATGTGAACTATTCAGGCAACGCTTTGAAAATAATAATATTCCTGTAGCAGGTATTATCTTGCATGGAGGCAAAACAGCAGAATCTGTTATCACACAGGAAGGTCCCGAAGTAATTCAAACGCTACCAGATGACGCAATTGTTATAGTTACCTTAAGAGACTATCCCCGAGATATCGAACTCTATTATGCAGTTAAGAGCCAGTTAAAAGAATACGGCATGATAACACCATATGTTATCCATGAATTCTGCTCAGGATTTGCCTTAAATGCTGATAAGTTGATTTCGGAACGAGATAGGGTTATACAGGCATTTTCACTACTGCTAGCTTCGAGCAGCCGCGAATGCTTTCAGGAGTATATTAAAAACGCAGCCACACCATATCACTGGAACATGGACATTACGAACGAACTGTTTGGCATTGAAGATACGCATCGTCCGACAGAAAAAGCATGGACACATGGTGAATATGATCCAGTGCTTTCAGATGACGGATGTGTCGTTTATTGCAACACGCGTGAATTCCACTGCAGAGATCCGAGGCTCAAACTACTTCGAACCAGTCGAAATAGTTTTATGTTTTATCCAAATCCAATTTCCCGACTAAAGTTACGAGAATATCTTTCCGCGCAGGAATGCACTGACGGCGTTTTGGTGCTGGACCGTATGCTCTGGAACCGCGAGGGATTGGAGACAGTTGTATTTGAAGGCTACTCAGGAGGGACCCCTCTGTCTTACGCAGGAAAAAAACATGTGATACACACAATGACCGTAGATGGGTTGATGGAGTCGCTAAAAGAATTGCGGTTGGATTTGCTGGTGCTTGATCTTGACGAAGACTTTGTTAATGTGCTTGAGGGAGCAGAAACGGTACTGCATTCGGATCACCCGACAATCATTATCAATGGTTTTTCTAAAGTAGACCAATTGTGGAATAGCATTATAAAATTGAACGAAATGCTCCCGCATCACCGGATGTCGTTACACAGATACCCATCCGCAAATATTCTTGAAGGGCACTCAATCATCCTTGAATATGGAAAGGAAAAATGAAATGAGAAAACCAATATTAAGTATTTGCATTCCTACTTATAACCGAGCCCAGTTTGCGTATGCAGCAGCAAAAAATATTTTGGATGGATGGGCCGGCGATGAAATTGAAGTAGTTGTTTCGGACAACCACTCCATAGACAACACCCAAGAACTTCTTAGGGGGATAGATGATTCTCGCTTAAAATACTTTCGGAATGAGCAAAACCTAGGAGCCGCATTTAATACGCATTTGTCTTTCTTGCGGGCAACTGGAAAATATGCATATTTAACTTCAGATGAAGACGATTTGATTCTCGCAGAGATTCCGTATTTGTTGGAGTTTTTCAATAATCATCCTGATGTGTCTGTGTTTATTGGTGGTGGAGACTTGACATATACACACAAGAGATTCCCTGATGCCGTGTATACATCTCCTTTTGAAGCACTGAAGGCTGTGGCGTTTCAAACTAGATATATGACTGGTATCATCATGAACCAGCAGCAGTATGCCAAGCAGTTAGCCGATATTACATTCGAAGAATCAGCTTATAAATGGGATGCATATTCCTTTATGTACGCAATAGCCAAACTTTGCTGTTGTGGCGATGTTGTTACATCCTCGCATTTATTGTTTCATCAGCCTCGCTTAACAATGACAGACATTACTAATAATGCAAGAGGCGATGGTATCTATTATTACGAACCGCAAGGAAGAATCAACCAAATGCATACTTGGGCCAGAGCAATCTGTGAACTACCAATTACAGACTATGAAAAACAGCATATGGTAATCAAGATTATTTTTGATACCATATCACTGACGACTAGACTATTTTCGCCTGGGTATGTAGATGAAGTGAGAAAAACTGTGCCCGCATCTGATTTTGAAGTGTATCAGAAAAGAATTGCAGAGTTGGAAAGGTCCTCGCTGATTAGTACGATTCTCGAACAAGGAAGCGATCTGTTCAAAACGCTGTTTGGATGCAGTATCGAATGCTGTGCGGACGAACGTCTTGTGGAATATTATAGGAGTGTTCGAAGCGAGTGAACCAAAGCTGAACCGGAGGGGTGCGTTATGCGAGAGGATGAAACAATTGCCCTTTACGGCGGAACGCCCGTAAGGGAGAGGAAAATATTTTATGGCAAGCAATTCATCGATGCGGCAGATATAGAGGCGGTCTTGGCGGTTCTAAAAAGCGAATACCTTACGCAGGGACCGCAAATCAAAAATCTTGAAGATATGTTGTGCCGAATGTTCTCGGCAAGGTATGCTATTTCCACAATGAATGGCACATCAGCGCTGCATCTGGCGTGTATTGCGGCAGGAATTACGAACGGAGACGAAGTAATAACGACTCCATTGACATTTGCCGCTTCTGCAAATTGTGTGCGGTATTGCGGAGGTACCGTTGTATTTGCAGATATATGTAAAGATTCGTACACCATCGATCCATTGTCCGTTGAAAAAAAGATTACCGAGCGCACCAAGGCTGTAATTGCTGTAGACTATGCGGGCATTCCTTGTAGATTACAGGAGTTGAAAGAAATATGTGAAAGGCATAATCTTGTTCTGATTGAGGATGCAGCGCATAGTTTAGGCAGTGTTTACAGTGGTCGACCGGTAGGCAGTATTGCAGACATAACGGCATTCAGCTTTCATCCTGTTAAAACAATTACTGGCGGTGAAGGCGGAGCGGTTCTGACTAATAATAAGCAATATGCGGATGTCATGCGGTTAGTAGCAAATCATGGAATCACAAAAGACAAAGTTCATTACTTGTATGAAGATAATGCAGAAGAAGCGTGGTACTGCGAGCAGATATTGCTTGGTTACAATTATCGCATGACCGATATGCAGGCGGCGCTGATTATCAGCCAGGCTAATAAATTGGCGTATTTTAAGCAACGTCGAAAAGAAATTGTTGCCGCTTACAACGATGCATTTCTTACACTGCAAGGGCTCATTATTCCAGAAGAAAAAGAGTATGCCGATACATGTTGGCATCTGTATGTCCTGAGAATTGATGAATTGCTTTTGAAGTGCTCCAGAAACGAGTTTTTTAGATCACTTTCTGCTGAAAACATACAGCCGCAGGTTCATTATGTCCCCGTACACCTCCATCCGTATTACAGGCAATTGGGTCATTCGGACGGAGAGTGCCCCATCGCAGAAGACATCTGTTCCAGTATATTAAGTTTACCACTATACCCCTCCATGACGGATGCGGATGTCTCTGATGTAATTACTGCGGTAAGAAAAATACACAAGTTTTATTTTGGAAGGCGATGATATAGGATGAAGTACTGTAAACGTTGTGTCTTACCGGAAAGTCACGAATCAATTCAATTTGACGAAGATGGAATCTGCAATATTTGCCATCAAGCGGAAATAAAGCACCATAGTATAGATTGGGATGCCAGGCGTGCAATGCTTGATGCGATCTGCAACCGATATCGGAATCGTGGTCAATATGACTGCATTATTCCTTTTAGTGGCGGAAAAGATAGCACTTTTCAGTTGTGGTATGTTGTAACACAGTTAAAAATGAAACCTCTGGTTGTGCGTTTCAATCACTGGGGTTATCGTCCTCTCGTTCACGAAAACAATCTCAGGACATTTAAAAAATTAGGTGTTGATGTGGTGGAATTTACTCCCAACTGGAAAGTAGTAAAGCTTCTTATGTTGGAGTCGCTAAAACGCACAGGTGATTTCTGTTGGCACTGTCATACTGGAGTGTTTGCTCATACCATGCAACTAGCTGTGCTTTATAAAATCCCGCTTGTAATCTGGGGTGAATCCTCCTCAGAGTACCGTGCATATCATACTGCTGAAGAATTAGAAGAAATGGATGAAAAGGCCTTTGATCAGATGATAAACCTGGGTATCACTGCGGACAAAATGTATGAAATGCTTGGAGGGCAAGTTGAGCGCAGAGATCTCATGGCCTTTCAGTTCCCTTCAAAGGCTGAATTAGCAGAAATTAACGCAAAGTCAATTTATCTTGGTAATTACATTAAATGGGATACAAAAAGGCAAGTTGTTATAATTAAAAAAGAGCTTGGGTGGCAGGGACAAGAAGTTGAAGGAATTCCACCGGAATATGATTATGAAAAGATTGAATGCCGTTGGCAAGGGATTCGTGATTATTGCAAATACATAAAGCGAGGGCATGGTCGCACTAATCATTTAGCTTGTATTGATATTCGAAATGGCGTTATGGACCATGAAGAAGGAATGCGGCTGTGCGAAATTTACGATGGTAAACGCCCGGCTTCTTTGGATCAGTTTCTCAGCGTTCTTGGTATTACAGAAGATGAGTTTGAATCAATTGTTCTGTCTAATGCGGTAATTGATTGGGGATTCGATCACGATAAACTGCAACAAGGGGCAGCATTGCCGGATATGCCTATGTGGGATACAATCCTCTAGGAGGAATTAGATGATATATACCAAAGTTCTTTCAGGCAAACTGGTTCAACTCAGGGCCGTGTCTTTAGACGACTGTAATGATAACTATATTAAGTGGATGAACGATTATGAGACCAATCGGTTTATGGAGACCCGCTGGTCTATGCAGAATCGAGAAACAATAACAGCTTTTGTGGAAAGCATTCGCCGATCTCAAGACAGTTATTTGTTTGCAATTATCGATAAGAAGTCATGTAAGCATATTGGGAATATAAAGATAGGACCCATAAATAACCGGTACGGATATGCGGATATCAGTTATTTTATCGGTGATGCAGATTTTAAGGGGCTTGGTTTAGCAAAAGATGCTGTGAAAGTAATTTGCGAATTTGGTTTTTCGGAATTGAGACTCCATCGCATACAGGCAGGCGTAATTGACGGAAATCTTGCTTCAGAGGGAGTATTACTTGCATGTGGCTTTCAGCTCGAAGGTAGGCTAAGGGATAAATTTGTAGTGGAAGGTCAGTACGCAGATCATTTACTTTACGGTTTGATTAGCAAAAACGGAGATTAAGGAAAAACAAGTATGGAACTTTGTTTGGGAACTGTACAGTTCGGAATGGATTACGGAATCAATGGAAAGCAAAAGCCTGACCTTAGCACCAGTCTAAAGTGTTTGGATTTTGCAACACAGAATGGTATCCGTGCTATTGATACAGCAACAGCTTATGGAACAGCAGAGGAAATTGTTGGTATTTTCCTGAGAAAAAAGACTGTCTCGCGCAGTAATATTTATCTCAGCACCAAGCTAACGCCTAACAGTCTAGATGACTGCACTCCGGAAAAATATAAAGAAGTTATTCACGACAACTTAAAAAAATCGCTAGTTACGCTTGGAACAGACTATGTTGATGCGTATCTTTTTCACAGTGCTCGATATGCGTACAACGATGCAATGATTGAGGCACTTTCCTCTGTAGTAGATGAAGGGCTTGCTCGCAATGTGGGCGTATCTATCTATGAGCCAGATGAAGCGATGGCTTGTTTGCGCAACGATAAAATCTCCTTTATTCAGGCACCATATAGCATTTTTGATCATAGAATCAAAGATGCAGGGGTGTTGGAGACTATTTCAAAAAAACAATGTACACTACATACGCGTAGTGCTTTCCTCCAAGGGTTAGTTCTTATGACAGAAGGTCAGATTCCTCATTTTTTGTCAAAAGCAAGACCATTTGTAAAAAGAATGGATGAGATTTGTAAGGCACTTGGAATAAGCCGGACTGAGTTGGCGCTTGCATATGTAAAAAGAGAAACTGCTATTTCGAATCTTGTTTTTGGAGTTCACTCTCTCGAACAACTAATCCAAGATATTCGATATTTTCAAAATGATACTTCTATGGATATTTTCGATTATGTAGATGGTGTATTTTCTGATGTTGATGCAGAAATTGTGATACCAAGTCTATGGAAAAAAGATAAACAGTGAAAAAGAGCGAGGAGCGATAACAGCATGAAATATCTGGCTATGATTCAAGCTCGCGTGGACTCATCACGTCTGCATAATAAGGTGTTTTTGCGTGCTGCGGATAAACCTATGCTACAACACGTGATAGAACGAGTACAACGAAGCAAATTGTTGGATGAGGTCATCGTAGTAACCTCAGTAGAAAAAAGCAATCTGCCTATTTTGGCATTATGTGCTTCATTAGGTGTGCGTGTCTTTGTCGGATCTGAATCTGATGTGTTGGACCGCTATTATCAAGCTGCCCGTATATATCGACCTGAGTATATTATTAGGATAACCGGAGATTGCCCATTGTTTGATGGGGCTCTCTTAGATGAAGCAATCGCAACAATGGCGGAATCTTCAGATTATTTGGGTATGCTCAGTGAAACTTTTGCAGATGGCCTTGACATCGAAATAATTAAGTATACAGCACTGCAGAGAGCTTGGAAAGAAGCAAGATTACAATCGCAGCGTGAGCATGTTACCCAGTACATCATTCACAATCCGGACATTTTTCACCTACAGGATTTTGTTTCTCCCATAGGAGATTTTGGTAGCAATCGTTGGACGCTGGATGAACCAGAAGACTATCAGTTGATACGAACGATTATAGAGCATTTTACACAAGAGAACATATATGACTATGGCCACGAAGATATTCTTCAGTACTTGGCGGCTAACCCCGAATTAAAAGAATTGAACGCAAAATACAGCCGAAATGAAGGATTGGCTATATCGTTGAAAAACGATTGCTATGTAGATATTACGGAGGAGTAACATGGGACAAGGGCAAAAACTATATATTCACGCAAAACAGGTTATTCCGGGTGGTACACAATTATTAAGCAAACGTCCGGAAATGTTTCTGCCAGATCAGTGGCCAGCATATTATAGCCGAGCAAAGGGCTGTGAAGTCTGGGATTTAGATGAAAATCACTACTATGATATGAGCTATATGGGAATAGGTGCAAACACGCTTGGCTATGCACATGACGAAGTGGACGAATGCGCTATCGCTGCAATCAGAAGTGGTGGTATGTGCACATTAAATGCACCCGAAGAAGTGCTTCTAGCCGACAAGCTTCTTGAAATCCATCGCTGGGCAGGCGGAGTTCGATATGCTAAAGCTGGCGGAGAAGCCATGGCCCAGGCCGTTAGAATTGCCCGAGCCTACACACAGAAGGATATTGTTTTATTCTGTGGGTATCACGGGTGGCATGACTGGTATTTATCCGCCAATCTGACAAGTGCGGATGCTCTTGACGACCAGCATTTAGCAGGACTTGAGCCGCTTGGCGTACCAAATGGCCTATACGGAACGAGTAGACCATTCCACTATAATAATACTGAAGAATTCATCTCGTTGATGAAAAAATACAAGGGAAAGATTGCTGCCGTTGTGATGGAACCCATCAGGAACGAGTCTCCACACCAAAACTTTATGGAGACTATCGTTGATATGTGTCACAGTGAAGGCGTTGTGCTCCTTTTTGATGAGATTACTGCAGGATTCCGAATCTGTACCGGTGGTAGCCATCTTGCATTAGGCTATGAGCCTGATATGGCAGTATTTGCAAAAGGCATGACAAACGGATATCCATTGGCTGCCATTATCGGAAAAAAAGATATTATGAGTGTAGCACAGGATACTTTTATCAGCAGTACATTTTACACAGAGCGAGTAGCTATTGCTGCAACATATAAAGCGATTGAGGTCTATGAGCGCGATAAAGTGTCGGAAAAGCTGATTGAGTACGGAAAGAAAGTAAAAGAAGGATGGAGATCCAGCGCAAAGAAGCACGGCCTTTCTATTGAGATAGGCGGAATGGACCCATTTGCGCATTTTTCATTTGATTATACTAATGCACTAGCCTTAAAGACATTTTTCACTCAGGAAATGCTTAAACAAGGTTTTCTGGCATCTACTGCATTTTACGCATCTTATGCCCACTCAACTTCGGTTATTGATGAGTATATGGTGGCAGTGGATCAGATTTTTTCGAGGATATCCCACATTCAAGAACTGAACTTAAGTGAAGAGCAATTCCTGGATGGTCCCGTATGCCATTCCGGATTTGAAAGGTTAAATTAATATGCGACTGAATACTTGTAGAAAAGAGCACAAGACGTATTTTATCGCGGAGATGAGCGCAAATCATGCAAATGACTTGTCTGTGGCGCTTAAGATTGTTGAGGCTGCTAAAGAGGCGGGCGCGGATTGTATAAAAACACAACTGTACTCTGCTGATACTTTGACGATTGACTGTGATAAAAGTTGTTTTCAAATTTCAAGTGGATTATGGAATGGGTATACTCTCTATGAGTTATACGGACAGGCATGTATGCCGTGGGAGTGGCAGGCAGAAATTCAGAAAAAATGTGTTGAGGTCGGTCTTGATTTTTTAGCTACTGCATTTGATCAAAGCTCAGTTGATTATCTTGTCGAGCTTGGCGTTGATGCAATAAAAATAGCATCTTTTGAGTTGGTGGACATCCCTCTTGTGACCTATGCCGCGAAGCAGGGTAAGACTATGATACTCTCGTGCGGAATGTGCACAAAGGATGAGATTCAGGATGCTCTTGATGCTTGCTTGGCTGTTGGAAATGATGATGTAATTCTCATGAAATGTAGTAGCGAATATCCCGCTAACATTGAGCATTTGCATTTGAACACAATTCCAGATATGATTCGTTCTTTTGGAGTCCCGGTCGGCTTTTCTGACCATAGTTTAGGAAGTTTGGCCCCCATAGTTGCGACCAATCTTGGCGCGTGTGCTATTGAAAAGCACTTCTGCCTTAATAAAGAAATAAAAACAGCGGATTGCTCCTTTTCTATGACACCGTCTGAGTTCTCGGCAATGGTTGCTGATGTTAAACGAGCAGAAAGCGCCAAAGGCTATGCATTTTATGGTGTGTCAGAGTCAGAAAAAGAGTCAATTATATTTCGCCGTTCATTGTTTGCGGTAAAGGATATAGACATTGGAGAATCTTTTACAGAAGAAAACGTGAGAAGTATACGCCCTGGAACAGGACTTTCGCCTAAGTTCTATTACCAATTAATTGGCAAGAAATCCATCCGAAGGATTGAACGCGGTGACCCAATACTGGCAAGTGATTTATCTGGTGATGATGTATGAGAATTTGCTTTTTGTATGGCAATGATAGAGCACTGCCTCTAGCAGAATGGTTGAGAACAGAAGGTCATGTTGTGGTAACATATTCAGAAAAAATAACTACGCTGTCTGAATTTGACTGTAATTTTGACCTCCTGGTATCTTTTACATACCGTTATTACATTCCTAGAGAAGTAGTGAATGAGGTGCATGGACAAGCTGTCAATCTTCATATTTCGTATTTTCCTTGGAATAGAGGGGCGGATCCCAATCTGTGGAGTTGGATTGATAACACACCTAAAGGTGTAACAATTCATTTTGTGTCTGAGATAATAGATGGTGGAGATATCATTGCACAAAAAATAACGACCATGGAGGATAGTGAAACACTTCGAACCTCTTATGACAAACTGATGCAGGATGTTATGGAATTATTTAAACAAGTATTTCAAGTCATTCCATATTGGCAGCAAATGAGAAAGCGTGTGTGTTCAGAAGGATCATATCACTACAGTCGAGAATTAAGCACTGTCCGTGACAGTATAGATTTTGATTTACCTGTTTCAAAGTTAATCTCACAACTTTTTGGAGTGGTGAAATAATGCGTGTCGCATTTCGTGTAGATGGAAACAATAAAATAGGTATAGGACACATTATGCGATGTCTATCTCTCGCTGATGCATTCGCACAACATGATGTTCATGTAGAATTTGTGTTGTCTGATACAATAATGCAAGAGATAGTGGAGAGAAGAGGATACTCTACTTATTTGCTTAACAGCAGATGGGATGACTACAGTTATGGGCTTTCTGAATTTAGGACGCTATTAGTTGACCATTCAATAAATTGGGTCATTACAGACAGCTACTATGCGCAACAGGAGTATTTCGCAGAAATCCACGATTTTTGTAAGACAGCAATAATATCAGAGGGTGTTCCTGCGGCTGAACTATGCCATGTCGATCTATTTATCAATTACAACATATATATGAATAGCTTCAAGCCTGACCATCATAACTACAAAATGTGCTTGGGAAGCGACTACGCACTTTTGAGAAGTGAGTATGCATTACTGCCTGAGAACCAAGGTGATCAAATTCTTGTATTGACCGGCGGGTCAGATCCCCTGAATGTCGCTCCCAATATTGTGAACGGCCTCTATAATAAGTTTCAGGACAAAATAAAAATAGCTGTTGTAACAAGTAGCCTTAACCCACATTTGACGGAATTAGAACTATTATGTGGAAAAAGAAATGTCACCGTGTATGTTGATACTGCTGACATGGCTAGCGTAATGCAAAAAGCGAAAGTAGCGATATCTGCCGGTGGAAGCACGTTGTATGAGTTGTGTGCCTGTGGTGTTCCGACCATTACATATTCTTTTGTCGACAATCAGCTTGGTAATGTCAACGCTTATTCCCAGAAGAACCTGATGCCATATGCGGGTGATTTTCGTTGCTCACCAGAGAGTGTCGTAGCGAATATTGTTTCTGCTTGTGAAGACTATCTAAATGGAAGCAAACATCTAAAGGAGATATCTCAAAAACTCCGTATTCTATGCGATGGAGCTGGGGCTATGCGTGTAGCGAGAGAAATCATAAAAATGTCTGGAAACTGAATTAGCGAGCAGGGCATTCGTATATACAAATACAAAAATACCGGTACAGCTTTATGAAGTGCCCCCGAAAAGTTAGACAATATTTTTGAAGAAATTGTTCAAGCGACCGAAAGGGCTTGTTGTCTGTGAAGAGCAGGCGGCAAGCCCTTTAGTTTTATCTTGATTCTGCGGTTATTGTGTAGCAATCCAGATGTAAGCGTAAAAACAGTCGGCGACTTGTCAGGATAAAATGCCTCTGCCAAACTATAAGAGTCTGAGGAAGTGCATGGTAGTACAAGGTAGTACCAGAGAGTATCCAAGACTCTGAGATAGCGAGGTGCAGGCATGGAGAAGGCGGCAAGTTTACAGAGAGCCAATCAACAACAGCAGTTGGTGGAATGGAGCCGGCGTGTGGAGGCCTGCCGGAGCAGCGGGCTGCCGGTAGGTCAATGGTGCCGGGAAAATGGGATAGCGGTATCCACCTATTTCTTCTGGCAGAGGAAGGTATTTCAGGCGCTGAAAGAACTCCAGGAGGTGACCTTTGCAAAAATCGGCATCCCAGCCCCATCTGCACGCAGTTTGAGCACCACTTTCACGCATTAAAGCCCCACTTACTTTGCCACAGTTTTTGAGCCACTGCATCGGAGCTTATGAGCCACCTTACCGGCTGAATGAGCCACATTTGTGCAACGGGGATAGAGTGCCCCTCACCGTGTTGAAGCGGCACTCCAATATTTTCAAAAGCTCTGCCAACCAAGATGGCCGGCAGAGCCCAGGTCAATCATCTTCGGGGATCGAAATACCGTTTGCAGTCAATGCGTTCTCCAACTGCCGAATCCGCTTCAGATATCGCTGGATTTCTCTCTGAGATTCGTAGAAGTATGCCATCGACTCGCGTTCCATCTCGTCGTAGCAAATTCGCTCCAGCTCCAGTTCGCAGCACGTCTCATCGCACAGACGCAGACAATCACACATCCTGGCCACCGCCTTCCCGGGCGGCCTTCAAGCCCTTGCGCTCCCGCATGGAAACTCTGCCGTCTACCAGAACCTCGTAAGCGTTGTGGATAATACGGTCCATAATAGCTTCTGATACAGGACTGTCGGACTCCGGATTGGGGTCGATACGGGTATACCAGCCTTCAGACTGGTACTGCGTGCAAAAGATCATGGACTTCTGGCAGCGGGCTTCTACAATCTCCAGCATATCGTAGGATTCCTGCGGGGACAACGGACGAATCAGCCACTCGTCCAGGATCAGCAGGTCTTTCTTCTTGTACGACTCAAGCACCTTTTTCAGTGTGCCGCCGCTGCGGGCAATGCTTAATTCGTCCAGTAACTCCGGCATACGGATGTACTGTACCTTTTTAAAGCGGCGGCAAGCTGCATTGCCCAAGGCGCAGGCAATGTAGGTTTTGCCGTTGCCGGAGGCTCCCTTCTGGATAATGTGATGGCCTTCGTCAATGTACTTGCAGGTGGCAAACCGTAGGATTTGCGCTTTGTCCAGCTTGCGGTCCTCGTGGTACTCAATACCTTCCACTGTTGCGGATGACACTGCAAAATGTGCGTTGCGGATAAACCGGTCCAGTTTATTACACTGTCGGCGGTTCCATTCCGCGTTGACCAGCAAGCCCAGGCGTTCCTCGAAGCCCAGTTCATTGAACGCAGGGTCTTTCAACTGGTTGGCAAACTCCGCAGCCATCGCGGACATCTTCATTGCTGTGAGCATATCCATCGTTGCCTGGTTCAGCATCAGCGGTCGCCTCCCTTCCGGAAGTAAGCGGCGCCGCGGGTAATGCCGTAGCTGTTGGATCTGGGCTGCGCAGTTTGGCTTTCTGCCTTGTCCGGCTTGTCCAAGCCGTTTTTCAGAATGCTGGCAATGGTGCGCAGCGAGGGCTCGGTGCTGTACACCAGAACTTTGCTGCAAGCCGCTTCCAGCCTCAATTTGCCGTATCGCTGTTCCAGTTTGGTCAGACCGGCACAGGCTTTGTAGCCCTGCTCTGCTGCCTTACCGGATTTCAGGAAATGTTCGGCCACCTTTTCGGTCATGGGGCCAACCGACATAGCCCATCGGCTGAACTCTTCGGCGTTGTAGGTGAGATATTTCTGGTGCTCTGGTGGCATATGCTCGCGCTTCACCAGAGGATCGCGCTGCCGGGTCTGCAATCTGCGGTGGCTGGCCACACGACTTCCGTGGTAAAACACCTCCACCGTGGTTCTGGTAACGCGGATGTCCACGCGCTCGCCGATCAGGTTACAGGGTACAGAATACTTGTTCCTGCCGTCCGTGACAAGATAGTCGCTCGCAACCTTGGCGACCGACCAGACGGCAGGTTCAAAGGCGCTAGCAGGCAGCGGCAGCATGTAGGGCTTTTCTTCTTCCAGATAGGCACTGCGGCGGCATCCAGCCATCTGCTTGAAAGGGCGGCTGTTCAGTTCCTCCAGCTTTTCGGCGACCGACTCATTCAATTCACGCAAGGAAAAGAACTTGCAGTCGCGCAGAGCAGCTATGATCCACGTCTCAGCAAAGCGGACAGATGCCTCTGCCGAACTCTTGTCCCGCGGCTTGCGGACACGGGCTGGTACGATCGCCGTGCCGTAATGTTCGGCAAGTTCCTGGTAGCTGCGGTTCAGGACCACATCGTAGCGCGTGTTGGACAGCGTCGCCGTCTTGCAGTTGTCAGGAATCAGCAGCCGTGCAGCGCCGCCGAAGTAGTCGAATGCGTGGACATGGCAGCTTAACCAGTTTTCGGTCTTCATATCCTCACAGGCTTCTGCGTAGATGTAACAGCTGCAGGGTAGGACCGCGACAAACAGATAGGCTGCGCTCTGTTCCCCGGTGATCGGGTCCTGAACGGGGATCGTATCGCCGGCCCAGTCCACCTGCATCGCATCCCCAGGTTTGTGCTGAATGCGCATAGTTGCCTTTGTAATACGCGCCCAACGCCGGTAATGTTCACCAAACTGGGTGCTCATGTACGGTTTCCTGCCGGCCTCATGGCACTTTGCGCAGTATTCCTCCCACAGCAGCGTCAGGGTTACGCCCGGCCGCGCCAGTTCGCGGTGGATGTACGGATAGTCTGGTTCAGCGTATTGGCTGGATGCTTTATGCTTGTCCGGAAAGAGAAGCTGCTCCAGATCGGCGTTGGTGATGTCGTCGGATAGGGGCCAGGACATGCCTTTCTCCTTTGCTGCCTGCAGTACATCCCGTACCGTATGCCTGGAACAGTGTGCCATTGATTCAATGGTCCTCTGGCTGTACTGAAGACTGCTTAACCGTAAGATCTCCCGATAATTTGTCATTGCACCAAAACCTCCAATTGATTTAGTCACAGTATGGCTGTGCTAAACCAATTATAAGGCATTGGGGCTTCAGAGCGTGAAAGTGGGGCTGAAACTCCGGCAGGGTGGTGCCCAAACTGCATGCAGATGGGGCTGGGATGCCGATTTTTGCAACCTTCGCAGAGGTGCCGGTCATGGAGCGTACCCAGCCCTCCGGGCATATCGTAGCAGCCATGGAGGTAAGCGGTGTGCGGATCCAGGTCTACGGGGGAGCGGATAAGGCCACACTGCAGGCAATTCTCCAGGCGGCAAAGTCATGCTGAACGATTTCAACTGCAGCTGCCCGGTGTACATTGCCTGCGGATACACAGACCTGCGGCGAGGCATTGATGGACTGGCCAATCTGGTAAAGAGCCAGTTCCAGATGGATCCCTTTCAGCGGGCGTTGTTTCTGTTCTGCGGGAGACGGCGGGACCGGCTCAAGGCACTGTACTGGGAGGGAGACGGCTTTCTGCTGCTGTATAAGCGTCTGGAGAGCGGCAGTTTCCAATGGCCCAGAAGCACGGAGGAAGTGCAGACCCTGACACCCCAACAGTACCGCTGGCTGATGGAGGGGCTGAAGACCGAGCAGCCGAAGGCAAACAAAGCGGTGTCCGGCCTGAGCGTGATCTGATGCCGAAAGGCATCGATAACAGTGGCTTTTTGCCCCGTTTTGTGGTATCATTTTCTCCATGGAAAACAAGAAGAATACTGCCGCAAGCACCCCGGAAATGGTGACCATTTCGCGGGCGGAATACGATTCTCAGCAGGCACAACTGACTGAGCTAAAGCTTCAGAACCAATGGCTTCTGGAGCAGCTTGGTCTTGCTAAGAAAAGGCAGTTTGGGGTATCCTCAGAGCGGCTCCAGGAGGGGCTGATGGACCAGCTGTCTTTCATGGCAAATGAGGCGGAAACCTACGCCTATGGGACCAGGAACGCCACAGCGGAGCAGGTGGCGGTAAAGGCCCATGCCCGCAAGCGGCAGAGCGGCAATGTGCTGGATATCGTGCCGGAGGGCACCCCTACGGAAGTGGTGGAGCACCGTCTTTCCGAAGAGGAGCGCATCTGCGATGCCTGCGGCGCCGTGATGGAGGAGATTGGCAAAGAAGTGCGCCGGAGCCTGAAGATGGAGCCGGCCCGGTTCTGGATCCGGGAGGATGTGTACTACACCTATGCCTGTAAGCAGTGCGAAGCGGAAACAGGGGAAGGCAATCTCCGGAAAACACCCAAACAGCCGACGCTTTGCCCGGGCAGCTTTGCCTCACCGGAGGCGGTGGCTCATATCATGACGCAGAAATTCGTCATGTACGCGCCGCTGTACCGTCTGGAGCAGGAGTTTCAGCGGCAGGGGCTGAAGCTGTCCCGGCAGACCATGGCCAACTGGATCCTGCAGGCCTCGGACACCTGGCTGCGGCCGGTGTATGACGCCCTGCACCGGCAGTTGTGCAGGGAAACCGTGCTGCACGGGGATGAGACCACACTGCAGGTACTGAAGGAGCCGGGCAGGACCTCAACAAGCAAGTCTTACATGTGGGTCTACCGGACCAGCGGCTGCACTGCGTATCCCATTGTCCTGTACGAGTACCAGCCCAGCCGGAAAGCGGAGCACGCCCAGGCATTCCTCAAGGACTTCTCTGGTTGGCTGCACGCGGACGGCTACCAGGGCTACCACAAGCTGCCCGGGAACATCCGGGTAGTGGGCTGCTGGGCACACGCCAGGCGAAAGTTTGACGAGGCGCTGCAAATGCTGCCCAAAGAGAAACGGCAGGACTCTCTGGCGGCAACTGGCGAGTGTTATTGCACCCGGCTGTTTCAGCTGGAGCAGTCTCTCGCGGACCTGACACCGGAAGAACGATACAACAAGCGGCTGGAACTGGAGAAACCGGTTCTGGACGCTCTGTTGGCATGGGCAAATGAGTCCAGCGCCAAGACTGCCCCCAAGTCCGCCCTGGGCAAGGCCCTGCACTATCTGCGGGAACAGTGGCCCTACCTGGTACGCTATCTGGAGGACGGCAGGCTGGAGCTCTCCAACAACCGTGCCGAGCGCAGCATTAAGCCTTTTGTAATGGGCCGGAAGAACTGGCTCTTTTCCAACACCCCAGCCGGCGCTCAGTCCAGCGCTGTGATCTACAGCCTGATTGAAACCGCAAAGGAGAACGACCTGGATCCCTACCGCTACCTGGTTTGGCTTCTGCACAACGCACCGGGCCTGAGCCAAACGGATGAGGCCTGGGCGGAATCTTTCCTCCCGGTAAACGCACCCCAGGAATGCAAGATTCCCAAACCATAACGAAAATACCGACCGCCATCTCAATGCCTGGGTACTGAGATGGCGGCCTTTTTATACGCCGGGAGATTTTACGGTTACTATTCAAGTTCGCTGCTTCTGGATTTTTCTTGTTCCTTCGCCAGCGACGGGCTGAGGAAATCATCTACATTGGCCTTCATGGTGTCAATGAGGCGAACTTCTTTTTTTAGCTTGGCGCGTTCATCATATAACCGCCGCTGTACTTCCATGAACTGTTGCTGTTCGGCTTGCAGGGATTTCAAGCTCGGCAATTTCCCATCGCCCTGCATGGCAAGGAGCGTGCTTTTTGCTGCCTCGTAGATGACAAGCTCGGCTTCATGTTTGGCTCGAAACGCCGGTTTGTCTGCCGCCTTCATATAGGCATCATAAACCGGCTTGAGACGCTGGTAGTTCGAGATGTTTTTGATAAGCGGCTGGACTTCGCGCAGTCTGGCTTCAACGCTTTTCAACTCATCGCCGGTTCGGGCATAGGAGCTGTGAATGTCCTCGGCCTTCTTCTCAAGATCGGCATATTGCAGGAGGTTGTTTTCGGTGAGATAGTTGAGCGTCCGCGCAGCTTCTTTGAGAATGGTGAGCTTCGCCTTGTGCTCGTAGCCTTTGCTGCCGATGAGCTGGATGCGCTCCTGAATGTCGCTGATGAGGGAGATACCCCGGCGAGAGGGCTGCATTTGACGCTTACGGCTCCCGCGCCCCTGAATACGCTCTTTGATCCGGTCCTCGGTGTAGTTGTCGCCAATCGTTTTTGCACGGGTAAAACGCTCCTGACCCTCAGCTCTAAAGGAGATGTATTTGCCGGGTTTGATTTCATATCCGGCCTCCTGCATAAGCTTCAAAAATTCATCCCAGTCCTTCGCTGTGATAACACAGCGGTCGATGGTCTGCTTTAGCTTTTGCTTCCAGCTCGTGCCGCGTTTGGCCTCCGTGTATTCCTTGTAGTCCATGCCCTTACTCTGCGAGGGCGGAATCACGGAAAGCCCATGCTCCTTGCAGATTTCGTCACTGAGCTGGCGCATTTCCCGGTAGGTGCGCCGGTTGCTTCGGTAGGCATGATAGTCCACAAAGTTGACGGCGTTGAAGATGATGTGATTATGGCAATGCCCCTTGTCGATGTGGGTAGCAATCACATACTCATACTTGCCTTTCAGCCATTCGTCGGCGAATTGCTTGCCGATCTCATGTGCCTGTTCCGGAGTGACTTCTCCGACATCAAAAGATTGAATCAGGTGCCGGGCAATTACCTTCGGCATCTGCATTCCCTGTTGGACAGCGAGATTGCGCGTCCACTCAAATTCTTTTGCCGCAGCATCGCTGGCAGCACATCCGAAAGAGGAAACATAGAGCTGGTCATCCGTCTTCTTCGGATCAAGGATGTAGGCAAGCGCCTTGTTTACAGTTCCCCGGATTGGCTTGATTTTAGTAATTGCCATATTTCCTTTTGCCTCTCTTTCAGCTCAGTGACATCATCCTCGTAGAGATTTCCCTTTGAGTTGATGCGGCGGCAAATCTGATTGATATTTGACGCAGCACGGCTGACAGCGGCAGCGAGCTTCTTCTGCTGAGTGTAGTCCACCTTGATGATATAGCCGTCAATCGCCATCTTTCTGAGGTACGCGCCCATATTCTTCGTCCCGAGCTGCGCCATCTTTGATTTGATGATCTGGTGCTCATTTTCCGATACGCAGAACTCAATGCGTATTGGCCTTGTTCTATTTGCCATAGGCAATCTGTCCTTTCGTAAAGATAGAGGGTTTGGGAGACTTCCCAACAAGCATTTTGAAGAGTAAGGGTAGGGTTTCCTTGCTCGAAAATCGCCGTGTGTACGGACACCGGCTGTGCTTGCTATTCTCTCAAAATCGTATTCCCGGTGCTTTTCCCCGTAAAAATCCCCTTCACTTTACAACGGACAATTTTTGCGAAAAACTTGGTAGCAGATATAAAAAAGGCGCTCGAAAGCGCCTTCCCTCATGCTTGTGCAGCTTATTTCTTTTTCCCTTTATCGCGTTTCTCGTAGTCCTCGTCAATCCGGCGCTTCCAATCTGCGCCGAGCGGGGCGCTGCAACGGACGGCGGAAATTGCCTCACTCAGCACCTCATAGTTGAGCTGCGTCCCGGCGCTGTCAGAGTGGTAATTGACGGCTCGGTCAGCTCCGATCCCAAAGTGCCGCGCCGTTTCCACCGCGTCAATGTTTGCGCCGAGGAACAGGAACTCCCAGCCATACTTTGCCTTCTGCCGCTCGATCATCTGCTTCACCCGGTCGCTGCTGTAAAACCGGCTCGCATTCTCCATTCCGTCCGTGGTGATAATAAACAGCGTATGCTCCGGGACATCCTCCGGTCGGGCATACTTATGGACATTGCCGATGTGATGGATCGCACCGCCGATGGCATCCAGAAGAGCCGTGCAGCCCCGGACGGTATAGTCCCTGTCTGTCATCGGCTTGATGTCATGGATGTTCACGCGGTCATGGATCACCTCGCTCATATTGTCGAAGAGGACAGTGGAGACAAGCGCTTCGCCGTCTGCCTTTCTCTGCTTCTCGATCATGGAGTTGAAGCCGCCGATGGTGTCGGCTTCCAGCCCGCTCATCGAGCCGCTGCGGTCAAGGATAAAGACGATCTCGGTTAAGTTCTTTTTCATGATGATTCCTCCCATATAGAAAAACTGTGACTGCTTTTGCTTACAGTCACAGTATAGGAGAAATCGTCTTCGGTTTGGTCGCATGGAAAGCGACATTCAAAACATATCGCGGAACAGTTCACTTTCGATGTCAGCGACATCATCCAGCGGGATTTTTGTCCCGTCTGTGAGCATCATCCAGCGCTCAAACCCGTCTATCTTTTTGAGGTTTCCGTTCTTTGTCACATACGCTCCGCCGGACTTCTTTGCATCCGGGACGAAGTAGGTTACGGTCAGAGCAGGATGGTCGCCAAGCCTTTCCATGAGGATCTGCTGCTTTCTGTCCAGCGCCTCTTTTTCCTCTTCACTGAGGTCAATCTTTTTATCTGTCAGCCGCCCGGTTTCATGAATTGCATCATCGTACCCGGTGAGAGCAGCAAACGGTGAGAACTGCGCAGCCCTGTCCAGCATCGACATCTGCGGCCTCTTCGATGAGACATGGTGCGGAAGATTGATGATGTCTCTGTATTCGTCACTCATGCCTTATGCCCTCCGATCTGCGCGTTCCTGTCCTTCGCGGTTGCGCCTTCCTCAAGGTTCATCCCTTTGAGAATAGCGTTCTTCCCAAACTTCTTTTTGATGGTGAGCATGGCTTGTTGAACTTTCTTTTCTCGTGCCAGCTCTTCATCTTCCTGCTTGCGCTTCGCGTCGAGTGCAGCATAATCAGTGAAGAGGTCAAGCTGCTCAAAATCTCCTTTTGCAGAGGGGGCAGAAGCTTCGTCGATCACATGGGTCGCTGTGATGTTCAGCCGCCGGATGAGCAAGCTCTTGTCTGTGATCCGGTCGAACAATTCCCCGGCGGCATCCATGATCTGCTTCGTGGAAGAGGTGTAGCGTTCCAGATTGATTGTGCCGTGGGCGTGTTTCGGTATCTGCCGCCCGTAGTGATCCTTCACAACTTCGCCGCGATACTTCCTCCGGCGTTCCGGGTCGGTCAGGTTCTCAATGTCATAGCCAATCGTGACAACGAGCTGGTCGGTGACAAAGCCTTTGTCAACCAAGTCCATCGAGAGAAGGTCTGCCATTTCCCGGAGAACGAGCCGCGCTTTGTCTGCCTCATAAGGCTGGTGTAGTACCTGTCCCGATCCCAAACTGTTACTTTCCGGCTTGTACGCCTTGACTGCCTCAACAGTGCAAGGCTCCCAGCCCCAAGCATGGTCAATCAGCAGCTCCGCGTTCTTTCCGAAAAGCTTGTAAAGCAAGTCCTCATCCGTGACGGAGCGGCGGGCGACATCGCCCATCGTGAACATTCCATTTTCTTCAAGCTTCTTGGCATACCCTTTGCCTACCCGCCAAAAGTCGGTGAGGGGCTGGTGTGACCAAAGCGTCTTGCGATAGCTCATCTCATCCAGCTCGGCAATGCGGACTCCGTTCATATCCGCCGGAATATGCTTGGCGACTATATCCATCGCCACTTTGCAGAGGTAGAGGTTTGTGCCAATTCCCGCAGTTGCCGTAATACCGGTTGTCGTGAGGACATCCAGAATGATCTTCATGGCGAGGTCATGGGGAGACAGCTTATAGGTGGCGAGGTAGTCGGTGACATCCATGAACACCTCGTCGATGGAGTAGACGATGATGTCCTCCGGCGCAACATACCTCATGTAAACCTGATAGATGCGGGTGCTGTACTCCATGTAGTATGCCATTCGCGGCGGCGCAATGATGAAGTCAATGGCGAGGGACGGGTTCTCTTGCAGCTCAGAGAAGAGGTACGACGAGCCTTCCAGCTTTCGCCCCGGCGCGTTATGCTGCCGCCCTGCGTTTGCCTCCTTGACGCGCTGCTTGACTTCAAAGAGCCTCCCGCGCCCGGAGATACCATAGCTCTTGAGAGAAGGTGTGACCGCAAGGCAGATGGTCTTGTCCGTCCGACTCTCATCCGCAACGACGAGGTTTGTGTCCAGCGGGTCTAAGTTTCTTTCACGGCATTCGACCGAAGCATAAAAGCTTTTCAGGTCGATTGCGATATAGGTGCGCTGCTTCATGCTCCGGCTGCCTCCTTTCAATCAAACAGATAGGATCGCTTAGTCATCTTTATATAGATTATATCCGTGTTCTCTGTGATAGCCCGGACCGTGGGGAGTTTCATCGCCCCAAGCTCGCTTGCTTAAAACAGAATCAAATACTCGCAAGAGGTTTTCTAACCTCACAGCCAAAGAAAAATCGTCTCCCGCAGAACAGAACTGTTTTCGCACAACTTCTCTTTCCGTTTTAAGTACCTCATCTGATACCGTGTCAAACCACTTATTGCTGTATTTTTGAGGTTCCTTTCCTGTGAAATATTTGTATGCGCCAAGCCCAGCAATGACAACTCCTATACCAATACCGAGTGTTTTTTGACATTCATGTTTTCCACCATCTCTTTCAGACTTTACGCTCCGAGCAAGCTTTGGTCAAAGGCAAACAGAGCCTCGTTGATCTCGAAGACATTGTAGTTCCCGTGCTCAATGAAATACTCAATGATGATGTCAAACTTGTTGGAGTGTGAAAGGGCAAAGCCTGCCTTCATGAGCATTTCCTTCGTTTCATCCAGCGGAAGTTCCAAGGCAATCGCAAAGGCGAGCGCCGTGGCTTTCGACGGCTTATACAGCCGGTCGCTGCGGATCTTCGAGAAGAGCTTGCGGTCGATGTTTGCTTTCTTGTAACACTGCGCGTCGGTCATGCCTTTCTCGTCAATCTTACGAAGCAGCATCTCGGAAAAGCTCTCGTCGATCTGCGAAAGGGCATCGTCAAGGCTTTTCGCGTTTGCCGCCATTGGAGCGCCACATATTGCTTCCTCCGAAAGCATCTGCATACGGCGAAGCTGCGAAGCGCGGCTATCCGTATGCGCGTCTACATAGGTATCGTCTATGTATGCGGCAATGTCGGAGAACAGCTTCTCACTGATCTGATATGCCTTGCGGTCGAAGATGACAATGTAGACGGTCATGTCATTTTCCAGAAGGAAGTCGCTGATCGTGTCAATGGCAACCTTCAATGCCTGGTCTTTCGGATAGCCGTAGATACCCGATGAAATCAGCGGAAAGGCAACCGTCTCGCAGCCGTGCTCCTTCGCCAGCGCCAAGGAAGTGCGGTAACAAGAGACAAGCTTTTCCCGTTCTCCGTGTTTACCGCCCCGCCAGCGCGGTCCGACGGCATGGATCACATACTTGCAAGGCAGTCTATATCCCTTTGTGATTTTCGCGCTGCCGGTTTCGCAGCCTCCCAGCGTTTTACACTCTAAAAGCAGCTCCGGTCCTGCAGCCCGATGGATGCAGCCGTCAACACCGCCGCCTCCCAAAAGGGAGCTGTTCGCTGCGTTGACGATAGCATCAACCTTCATCCTTGTGATGTCGTTTCGTACAATTTGAAGAGGCACATTACCACCCGCCTTTCATTTTCAAAATATACTTATTCTTCTGCCTCTACGATACCATAGTCAATCAGGATGTTCTTATCGGCATTGGGCGGATAAACAATGCCCGTCATCTCGTATTGATAGCGCCGCACCTTCCGAAAGTCTTTGACCGGCTCAGGTGCGTAGGCCGCTGTCTCACAGTGCTCATATTCCGGCATACCGGCAAGGTCATCCGCTACCGCTTTAATCAGGGCATCGGTTACATCGTCAATGTTCTTTCCGGTTTCAACGGCCACTAACTCATGCTTTTTAATATCCTTATCAAGGTTTCCAAAAGAGCGATAGAGAATATATTTCATGACTCTTGTTCCTCCACATTCTTTTCTTCGTCCAGCACATTTTCAAGAAGTACCGTCAGCGTTGCGGCGATTTTTTCAAGGTTCATCGCTTCATCTTCATCCTGCTCCATCAAATAACGGATTGCAGCCTTGAAGGCTGTTGTCCTGTCCACTTGGGTTTCGTTATCAAACCGGTCAAGGATTTCATTGATCAACTGGACAACTGCCTCTTCCTCCGGGGACAACTCCGGTATGTCAAACATGGAGGCCAGTTCTTCATCCTCCATAAGCGTCTCATATTTGAGGTAGGAGCGGTATTCTTCGGACATCAGCTCTTCAAAATAGTTGATCATGATATGGACACGGTACCCGCCGCCTTCTTCCGGCGTGATGCAAAGGTAGTGCGCTTTCTCACCGATGTCTTTTACAAAGGCCATATCCTCTGCATCGTCAAATTCCAGCATTCTCAAATAGAGGTCGATGTGCGTGTCCCAGTGCTCATAGTCCACAACGCCGCGAATCCTTCCGTGATGCCGCTTTGCATAGTCATCGCACCGGTTGAGCAGATAGTCGTAATTTTCCTTATCCTTCGGCACAACCACCTTCGGGATTGCGTCCATTTTCTTTGTAAACTCTTCCATAAAGCCACCGGGGGCAAAGGCTCGCTCAAATACAGCCGTTGCGCGGTCATCTTTTTCGGTAGTTTCGTAATTACGCTCAAATACGATGTTCTCCATCTTGTTATCCTCTCTACAATGCTGCACCTCATGTATTCTGGAATTTCCTCAGTAGGTTCAAGGATAGGGTATTCAGATACAGATAGCCCAGCTCTGAAATATAGTCAATATCAATTTCAATCAGCCTGTCCTGGAGCTGGTTGAAGACAAGCCTCATCAAATCCATCTCCGGCGCAGTATCAAACAGCTTTAAGCTGTGGATCGCTTTCTCAGCTTCGTCCCATGTTTGGGATGCCTCGACCTCAGAACTGGTCATCACCGCTGTTAGAATCTCGCTTACGAGCAGCTTGCCGTCCCGCTGGTCGATCTCGTCCCTGAGTTGGGCGAGCATTTTCTTTTTGTCGCGTATCGGAAAAATGTCGCAGTTATCGTCGCATTCAATCGCAATAATCTCTGCAATGCACTCCCGCCAGACGGCATATCCGGCGTTGATCATGCCGTCTTCCTCGTCGGATTGCGCATAGCCTTCACAGTATTCGTCATAAAAGCTTTTCCCATCCAGTTCATGATGGACGCAGTAAATGTGCGCCAGCTCATGCAGGAAGATATGAAGCAGCTCAACAGGATGGTAGGGTATGTCCGTGCGGAGCAGGATGCCGTCCTTACCTCCGTTGTCCATCCCGATAAAGGAGGATGCCCGGAAATCGAAGTAGCCTTCCTCCTGATACCGGTCTTTTAGCCGGTAAGGGAAATACTGAGCGCAGAACTGCTCAAAGATTTCTTCCTGATCGTCGGTCATGAAACAGGTGAGGATGACATGATCGTGGGAAAAGTCTGCATCCATCTTGTCGTTAAAAATTTCTATGGCACGGGCAAGATAGGAGTCATAGTTCAAATCGTTCGTCGCCTCCCTCTAAGGTCTTCATTTCAGGAAGTCGCTCCTATGTTCAATACGCCGGAGATCATATCCGCTTTCCGCCAAGTGGGCAATTTTCAAGGCAACCAAATTGATGTCTGTTCCCATTGCCCGTGCAATCTGCTCGGATGTATAGCCGTAGTCATAGATGTACTCAAGAATCTCATCGGTGTCGAGCAGGATTTCGGCGGCAACGATGTTCGCCTCATACTCCGGCTTCGTGGTCATGTCATATAACATGAACTCCTGTATTGCGCTTCCTTTTGCCAGATTGCGGTGCAACTGGTCATGCCCAAGCTCATGAGCACAGACAATCCGCTGCATCCGCCCGCTCAGGTTTTCGTTTATGAAAATAAAACGGCTGCGCTTGATCACCCGGTACATTCCTTTCAGAGGGCCGAAGTCCTCACAGAACAGGACCTCAATGCCAAGCTGCCGTGCTATGCTAAACGGATCTCGCGTCCCGCAGCGCTTTACAAGTCTGCTGCCGACCTTCGAGAGATTTTCAGCATTCATCGTCTCACCTCCCGCTGATGGGAACATCGCAAACAGCGAAACACCTTACTGTTTGCTTGTCCCCTTACGGTATTTCTTCGGAGTGTACTTCTTGTTCTTCTCTTTGGCGATCCAGTAAGCATCGTTCAACGCTTTCATCGCGCCGTCGAGCGCTTCGTCACTGAGCCGTCCACCGGCGAACATACCGGTCACTTCACTGACAAGCTCATCTATATCTCTGGCCGCTTTGGAGCCGCCCTTCTCATGCGCCGCGACAACAAGCATTCCACTTTGCCCAAGCAGATACTCAGGAGTGGTATCTAAAACCGTCGCTAATTTCTCGACAACCTCGTACTTCGTAGGCTTGCGGGTACCCAACTCATAATTCTGAATAGTCCTTGCGCTTATCGACACTTTTTCCGCAAGCTGCACCTGTGTGAGATTCGCTTCCAACCTTTTTTCTCTTAGTCTGTCCTTGAAGCTCATAAGGCACCTCTTTCTAAAACTTTTTGTGAACACGAACAGAAGTTTCGCTAAAGTGGTTGACACGAAAATACTGTTCGTGTTATACTCATTGCGAACACGAAAGTACCGTTCGTGTTAATAATACCACACGAACAGTGCGGGTGTCAACAAGAACAAATAGGTTATGCGTGGTTTTGCGTAACTTTCAAGACAGTAGGAGGTAGGCTATGACGAACACACATTGCCGGAAGGCGTATGTTTCGGTCAACTTGGATGTTGACGAAGAAGGAGTCTGTCATCCACGGTTCATCCGTTGGGAAAACGGTCTGATCTTTCAGATTGACCAGATCCTGTACAAATGCCGTGCCGCCTCCAAGAAGGTAGGCGGTGGTGGCATCCGTTATACTGTGATGATCCGTGGAAGGGAATCTTATCTTTTCCAAGAAGGCAACAAATGGTTTGTAGAAGCGAAGGAGGGAGCGAGATGATTTTATCACACAAGGAAATTGAAGAGATCGCGGTGGCGGTCACTAAGGACTTCAACGAGTTCTTTTTCGGTCCTGATACCGATGGGGCGCGTTTGCCTCGCGGTACGCCGATTGACCAGTTTGCCAGCGAATATCTCGGCCTCAATGTCTCTTTTGCTGACCTGTCTGCCGATGGAAGTATCTGTGGGCTGACGGCTTATGCAGATACCGAGTACATTATTGAGAAAGACGGGATGCAATATTCCATCCCTCTGCGCCGCAATCAGGTCTTGATGGATGCGAGCTTTATTCAGCCATTCCAGATACGCAAGCTCTGCGGGAAAAGGCGGTTTACACTCGCCCATGAGTGCGCCCATCAAATCCTGTTCCAGATGGAGACAGAAGAAGTTCGGAAGGTCTGCCAGCGGAAATATTCTGCACGAACAGCCTATTCGCTCCGGGAACTGAAAACCCATGAAGACTGGAATGAATGGCAAGCCAATGTCTTAGGCGCAGCCATTCTGATGCCCCAGCGGGAAATTGATCTCGCAGTTGCGTATTATGCCAGAGGCCGGAGGCTTGTCAGCTATGACGGGACTTTCGCATATCAGGACAGGGTTGCACTGGATTTGATCTGCAAGCAGTTTGGCGTTTCCAAGACAGCCGCAGTCATCCGGCTGAAACAGCTCGGCCACTTGGAGTGCTGCCCATATAGCGAGTACAGCGATCCATTGGAGGTGTGGGCATGAAGAAAAGCATCCGTGTGTCTGAGCCTTCCCCTGAAATGCAGGAGAAAATCCGTAGGGCGCGATGCGCCATTGTCAACCAGAAGATGCGCATGGTGAAATGCCCATATTGTGGGCACAACGCTATCGCCGTATTCGAGGATTCCCGTGGTCACATACAGGCCAAGTGCAAAGCCTGTGGCCGGGAAACCGTATTTGATGTGATCAACATGAGACGGTTATACCTCCGCCTTCACAGAAGGTAAGGAGATAACAAATACAATTCAATATTTTATAGCTGTGCTGTGGAGCCGCTGATTGGTGAGTCTTCCTAATGCCGCATGAACAGAGTTTTCTAAGCTCTGTTTTGTCGGTATGGGAAGATCAGCTCACCGTCATGCGGCTCTTTTTTAGTCTTGTCCATCCGCTGCTCCGAGCCAGCGGAAAGGACAAGGCAATGAAAAGAATCCCCAAAACACCCGTTGAATTCGACTACGACCTCTGGACTACCGAGGACGGCAAGTGCATGGTGCGCGTGAAGGCCACCGGCGAGACTACGGAGGTTGACCGCGAGGTCATGAAAGCACTCCGCAATGAGGAAAAGAAGCTCCGGCGCTCCTACGATACCGGGGGAGCATCTGACAGCGAAGACGGCGAGGAAACGCAGCCTTCCAGTGTGCTGTCTCTGGATGCTGTCCCAGAGGATGAAGTCAACGCACCGACTTGGTTAGCCGACCCCCATGACTTCACAAACGAGGTTGTTACCAAAATACAGGAAGCGGAATTTATGGAGCAACTGACGGCGAGAGAAAGAGAAGTCTTTCTCTTTTGCATCCAGTATGGAGGAAGCCAGCAGGAATATGCTGCTTCTTCTGGCCTTTCCATCTCCCGTGTCTGCAAGCTCGTTGCCGCAATCCGAAAAAAAGCAAAAATTTTTTTCTGAGGGGTGCCAAGTTTTGCGGGAAAAATGTCCGTTGTAAAGTGAAGGGGTCAATCAAGACCGGCTTCACAGTACCTTGATAACAGAATATCCAGTGCTGCGGATCTTTCCTCTTTTCTCGAAGCGACTTGCCTTCTGCCGCCAAGACCTTCCTCACGGAAGCGAGCGATCAACAGAGAGGCTAAACTGCCGTGTGGTGCGGCTGTTCGCCATGATGGAGAAGTTGGGTATAATGATACTTCCGTCCCCGGATTGCCGGGGGCGGCTCGGAGCGTTCCTCGGAGGGGTGAGAGTCCCATGATACCGATTAACCGTCGGTAGTCCGTAGCATTCCCGGAGCCGCAAGGCTCTTCTGGCAGGGGTGCGAGCTGCAAATATGCCGGAACACGAAACAAACCAATTAGCTACATTCAGCATACAAGTTTTCAGGATGAAAACTATGTGGCGGAGTGTCCCTAACCGGCGCTCCGCCATATCCTTTTGTCCTGAATACAAGTTCACATCATCAGGGAGGTGTTTGTAATATGATGAGCGTAGAAACCATGAGAAGCGTCAACCCGAAGACGGTTGACCGCAGTACCCTTGTCCAGCGGGACAGCATCCGGCTTGAGCCTGCGGCTGCGCAGGATGACCGGCTGCGGGATTTTATCCGACAGATCAGAAACCCGTATTGCTATCTGGACGGGAAGACCGTCGTGAAGATCAGCTTCTCGAAGACAGACACCACCTTGGAGGACTGTCTGGAACATTATCTGAGAGGACTTTGATTATGAACAAACTGAATCTTTTCGCCCGGTTCTATGGACAAGCGATTGAGCCTGTGATACAATGAAGTCAGGTCAAAAAAGAATACACGGACTAAGCCGCTGCCTTTGAGGGTCATGTGGCTTTATCGTGTTTTCCTCATACAAGAAGCAGAAGCCTTCGTCTTCCTGATTTGATGTATCACACCAAACAGAAAACGGAGGTTATTTTTATGCCCGGAAAAGTTTACCGGACGGCGATTTACTGCCGCCTGTCCCGTGAAGACGGGGACAAAGTTGAAAGCAACTCCATTGCAAGCCAAAGAGCCATTTGCGAGGACTACATTGCACGGCATGACGATCTGGAAATTGTCTGTGAGCCGTTCGTTGACGATGGTTATAGCGGTGTTTCCTTCAATCGTCCAAACTTCAAAAAGCTCGAAGACGCAATCCGCAAAGGCGCGATTGACTGCATCGTGGTCAAAGACCTCAGCCGCTTTTCGAGAAACTACATCGACGGCGGTCGGTATCTGGAAAAGATATTCCCGCAGCTCGGCATCCGCTTTATCGCGGTCAACGACGCTTACGACAGCCTGACCGGCGATCCGCAGTCGGATTCCTTTGTTATCCCGTTCAAAAACCTCATCAACGACTCCTACTGCAAGGATATATCCATGAAAATCCGATCCAGCTTGGAGGTCAAGCAAAAGAACGGTGAGTTCGTCGGGGCATTCGCGCCCTATGGCTACAAGAAATCGCCGGATAACAAAAACCAGCTTATCGTCGATGAGGCCGTCAGCGAGTATGTGCAGATGATCTTTGCCATGTACAAGGATGGCTTCTCCATCGGTCGCATTGCTGCAAGGCTGAATCAGATGGGCGTGCTTTCCCCAATGGAGTATAAGCACTCGGCGGGAGTGAAGTTCGATACCGTCTTCAAGACCGGCGACACTGCAAAGTGGACTTACAAGGCTGTCCAGCGCATCCTCACCAATGAGGTATATATCGGTGTCCTTGCCCAAGGCAAACGCGGTACGCCAAACTACAAGGTGCGCGTTGTGCAGCCGAAGGATGAAACCGAGTGGGTTAAGGTCGAGGGGGCGCACGAAGCGCTTGTTTCCTATGAGGATTTCATGGCCGTCAAGACCATGATGAAGCGAGATATGCGCTGCTCGCCGGATCAGGATGAGGCACACCTGTTTTCCGGCTTCTTGTTCTGTGGAGACTGCCAGCAGTCTATGACACGCAAGACCGTCCCGTCGAAGACAAAGAAATACATCTACTATGTCTGCTCGACGAACAAACATAGCCGGACCTGCAGCCCGCACAGCATCAGCGCAAAAGAGGTTGAGGAAAAGGTGTTCCGTGCCATCCATGACCAGATTGAGCTTGTGGTCAATTTGGAAAAAGCGCTTGAGATGATTGAGAGGCTTCCTTCCCAGAATCGCAAAGCGTTTAACTATGAGGCACAGATTGCGAAGCTCGAAGAAGAGATTGAGCGGTATCAGAAGCTCAAGCTCCGGCTGTATGAAGACCTCTCGGATGGGATCATCGACAAGTCGGAATACTTTGAGTTCCGCAACAGCTACACCAAAATCATTGAGGAAAAGCAGGAAGCCCTTCTCCGCGTGAAAAAAGAAATGAAGCAGTCGGTCACAACCGGGGCTACGGAACGGAATTGGGTCACGCTCTTTAAGCAGTATGAAAACATTGAAGAACTGAACCGCCGCGTCCTCATGGCGCTGGTTGACCGCATCCTGATTTATGAGGATCACGCGATAGAGATTGTCTTCAAGTACAAAGACGAGTATCAGCAGACACTTGAATATGTTCTCGGCTATGCCGACGAACTTGCCATTGCCGGATAAAGGAGGGATGAGCGTATGGCACGAAAAAGCAGAAAAAACGCAGCCGCAGAGCCGGTTTGCGAAGCAGCACCGCTGCAAATCTTCCCGACAGCCATTTATGCCCGTCTCTCCGTGGAGAATAGCGGCAAATCTGAAAAGGTGGATGTCATCACCAATCAAATCGAGATATGCAAGTCCTATATCGCAGGATGTCCTTATCTCGATCTCGTCGATGTCTATGTGGATAACGGACGGACGGGGACGGTTTTCGATAGGCCGGAGTTCAACCGGCTGATGACCGACATCAAGAGCGGCAGGATTAAATGCCTTGTAGTCCGCGATCTCAGCCGTTTTGGCCGTGACTACATAGAAACCGGAACCTACCTTGAGCGCATTTTTCCACAGATTGGCTTGCGGTTTATTGCAATCAAGGAACACTACGACAACTTTGATACGGACGGCTCAAATGAGAGCCTGATGATCCCGCTGCAAAACATGATCAACGCCCTGTACTCGAAGGATATTTCACGGAAAGTCTCCACCGCTTTGAAAGCACAGATGGAGCAAGGGACCTTCCAGAAGCGCAATCTTCCGTATGGCTACCGGTGGAATGAAGACCATACAAACATGGTTATTGACGAAGAGACAGCGCCGTATGTGCGGCTCATGTTCCAGTGGAAAATCGAGGGCTGGTCAATCCCGATGATCCTTAACGAGCTTGACCGGCTGGGTGCGCCAAATACGGAGCTGCGGAAACGCCAGAACGGAACCCGCAAAGGCGACGGCTGCTCCTGCAAAGGCTGGTACAGTTCAACGCTGTACGGCATCCTGAGCAATCCGCATTATGTGGGTGATACCGTCCTTGGCCGCTCCATGAAGGCGATCTACAAGGGCATCAAATCCCATAATGTCAAGGACAAGGATAAGTGGATTGTGTTCCCGAACACGCACGAAGCGCTTATTTCCCGTGAAGACTTCCAGAAGGTGCAGGACATCCTCCAAGCGGCTTCTGAGGCTCGCCAGACGAGTATGCAGAAAACCGAGGAAATCCGGGCAACGCTCGTAAACCTCTTCGATGGGAAAATCGTCTGCGCTGATTGCGGGAAGAAGATGTACTTCCACCGCAAACGGATCGACAAGGACAAGCGGAAGCGCTGGTATGCCTTCTATGAATGCAGTACCTCAGCAGGTCGGCGCTATGAGCATTGTACTTCCCATTATACGAGGCAGGACACGCTTGAAGCCAATGTGCTTGCAGCAATCCAGCTTCAAGTCGAAGCAGCGCTTGACTATGACAAGCTGCTGGATAAGCTCAGGGGAAGCGAGGGCGAGAAAAACATCCGTGATCAGCAGAACGCCCTCATTACAAGCCTGAATCTGAGGCTCAACGGCGTTTCCAAGAAGCGGACACGCCTCTATGAGGATTATGCCGAGGGGCTTCTGGATGAAGAGGAATATGCCTTTGCCAAGAAGAGCTACGACGAGCAATACGCTGACCTGTCCCGCCGTCTGGATGAGGCTGTGCAGCGCCGGAGCAAGTTCAACGAGGCCATGTCGGTCGATAACAAGTGGATTACCTTGATGAAATCCGTCAGCACGGCGACACGGCTCACGCAGGATTTAGTAGACGAGTCTGTTGAATTGGTCAAAGTCCATGAGGGCGGCGCTGTGGAGCTGGTTATGAAGTACGGCGACATCTACGAGTTGACCATCCAGAGTATCAAAGAAGTACAGGGGGCGATGTAAATGAGCAAAGACTACACAATCGGCATCTACATCCGCCTCTCTATGGCTGATGAAGATACCGGTACCGGCAACAAGGCTGAGAGTGACAGCATCGGCAACCAGCGTATGCTCATCAACCGCTACCTTGACAAGCATCCGATGCTTTCCAAATATCCGAGGCTTGAGTTCGCGGATGATGGCTATACCGGGACAAATTTTCATCGTCCTCAGTTCTCGGCGATGATGGAGAAAGTCCGGCACGGGGAGATCAACCTGATCTGCGTCAAAGATTTTTCCCGCTTTTCTCGTGATTACATCGAGACGGGCAATTATCTCGAATGCACTTTTCCGTTCATGGGCGTTCGCTTTATCTCCATCAACGACGGCTATGACAGCGACGATTACAAGGGAACAACCGGTGGCCTTGAGGTTGTCATGCGCAGCATCATCTATGCCGCATACAGCAAGGATCTTTCTGTCAAAACGACAACGGCAAAAATCCAGATGATGAAGCAAGGCAAGTATGTGGGCGGCTACGCTCCTTACGGCTATGTGCTTCATCCCGAAATCCGCAACAAGCTCAAGCTTGACCCGGAGGCCGCAGAGGTCGTGCGCAGGGTCTTCGATGAAGCCCTTGAAGGCAGGAATACCTCACAGATTGCTCTCAGTCTGAACGATGATAATATCCCGACGCCCGGGCAATATTTCAAAGGCAAACATCCTGACAAGAAGAAATTCAGCTATATGAGCGACAAGATAAGCTGGACGGCATCTATGGTCTACAAACTCCTGACCAGCTATGTTTACACAGGGGCAACGGTCGGCCACAAGCGAAAATCCGGCGGCGTAGGTTCTCGGAAAACTATTTCTCAAAAGAAAGAGGAATGGATCATCGTCGAAGGGATGCACGAAGCCATTGTCAGCAAGGAAGAGTTTGAGCTGGCTCAGGCAGTCATCCGGGGCGGCGAGAAGAATCCTAAACGGAATCTGCGCTATTATCCCCTCAAGGGTCTTGTGTGCTGCGGCAACTGTAAACGCGCCCTTACCCGGCGAAAGCTCCGAAATGAGGGTGGATATTTCTATCAGTGTACTTACTCAACACATGACCGCGATACGGAGTGCCCGGTTGGTGAAAGATACAGCGAGGCATGGATTGAGGACACCGCTTACAAAGCGATTGGGCAAATGCTCACACTGGTCGAAAAGAAAGCTGTTAAAGAGCATGAGATCAGCAAGCGCAGGAAATCTGCCATCACAGAATGCGCGGATGCAATCCGCGATTTGCAGAAGCAGTACGAACAGCTCAAGGCAGTGAAGCTCCGGCTGTATGAGAAATACACTTCCGGCAGCATCACAAAGGCTGAATATCTCAAGCGGAAAGCAGAAACAGACGCGAAGATGTCTGAGAATGAAGAAGCAATCCGGCAAGGCCATGAGCGGATGCAGGAGCTTGATTCTGAACATCCCTGTTCGGATGAAAGGCTTGATGCGGTGCTCGGCGAATACCAGAAAGGCGCAGGGCTTACATACGAGCTTGCTCATGCTCTAATCTCCGCTATCTATATTCATGGGCATGACAGCATCGAAATCGTCTGGCAGTTCAAAGACATCTTTGAGGATGCAGAAATCTAATAGGCTGAATGTTACAAGCCGTTCACGGGTGGTCATCCACCTATGAACGGTTTGTAAAATCTCAAAAATTTTTTAGTTCCTACTTGACACAAGAAGA
>ENA-OUQF01000091-OUQF01000091.1-human-gut-metagenome-genome-assembly--contig:-NODE-91-length-91628-cov-23.666823_pt1 | contig 91628 bp, 82 predicted proteins | sample MGYA00237947_ERZ548826 | MGnify/ENA primary metagenome ERZ548826 (study PRJEB26490, sample SAMN05194701) | human gut metagenome | biome: terrestrial biome; feature: human-associated habitat; material... | reverse complement strand
TTTTTTATTTATTTTTGAACTTTTTTCAAGTTCTTTTTTATTTTGTTGCTCTCTTGCGACAGCTCAATTAGTATACTCTACTGCAACAATAATGTCAACACTTTTTTTATATTTTTTCTTTATTCGGTTTTAACCTGCATTTTTTGCCGTTTTATAGTTGTTTAATGACTATTTTAAATCTAGTTTATATGGTTTATTAATTTCATTAAGTATTATTTATCTAATTAAATAGTATTCGTTATATACTTATTTTTCCTCAACCTCTGATTTTGGAACTATCTGTGGAAGCTCTGCTGTACAATGAGGACATCTTGTTGCCTTAATTGGTATTTCACTTAAATGCAAACTTTTTAAATTCCTCAAATATTTTCTTCATAAGCATTCTCCTTGTATAAGTTTAGTTTTATGTCAGATAAATTTTATATATCATATTTCTGGTCTTTTTCAAAACTATTTTATAATTTTGTTTATTTTGTATCTATTTACATCATATCAAATCCTATTTGCTCTCCACTCTTTTATAAAATAGTTTATTGTACAAAAAAAGACCCGATATAATCGAGTCTAACTCTATAACGGAGAAAGAGGGATTTGAACCCTCGCGCCGCGTGAACGACCTACACCCTTAGCAGGGGCGCCTCTTCAGCCTCTTGAGTATTTCTCCTGAATCAGCTTTCCTTCCAATAATGATGGTCATATTGAAATTCAACTTCAAAATGCAAAATTTATTATATACTATGAATATATATTTGTCAATTAAATTATTTAAGAATATCAATATTAAATCCAATATACCTTTAATTCTTTAACTATATTTCTTTACTGTATTGTTTTATAGCTGTTTCATACAAATTATTTCCTTCTGAGTCTATTACAACTATTACAGGAAAGTTTTTTACTTCCAGCTTTCTTATAGCTTCTGTTCCTAAGTCATCATAAGCTATAACCTGGCTGTCTGTTATACATTTTGATAATATTGCACCAGCTCCGCCTACTGCTGCAAAATATACTGCTCCATTTCTTATTATGGCTTCCTTTACAGCTTCGCTTCTTTTACCCTTTCCTATCATTCCCTTTAATCCTAAGTCTAATAGCTTTGGTGCATATTTGTCCATTCGGCTTGCAGTTGTTGGTCCTGCTGAGCCTATAGGTCTTCCTTCTCTGGCTGGAGATGGTCCCATATAATAAATTATATTATTTTCCATTGAAATTGGAAGAGCCTCATTGTTTTGTAATGCTTCATACATTCTTTTATGTGCTGCATCTCTGGCTGTATATATTGTACCTGTAATATATACATAATCTCCTGCTCTCAAGCTTTTTGCTGTTTCCTGTGATATTGGTGCATTTATATATTTATCCATAACAAATCTCCTTATATTACTCTGTGAGAATGTCTATTAACATGACAGCATATATTTACTGCTACTGGCATACCTGCAATATGAGTTGGATATGTTTCAATATTTACGGCAAAAGCAGTCTGTGTACCACCTAATCCACCAGGACCTATACCTAATGAATTGATTTTTTCCAGCATTTCTATTTCTAAATCTCTTACATAAGGAATATCAGAATGTTTTCCTACTTCTCTGGTAAGTGCTTTTTTAGATAATACTGCACATTTATCAAAGGTACCACCTATACAAACTCCAACTACCATTGGAGGACAAGCATTTGGACCAGCCTCTTTCACAGTATTTAAAATAGCCTCCTTTACACCTTCAATTCCGTCCGCAGGCTTAAGCATATAAATCTTGCTCATATTTTCGCTTCCAAAACCCTTTGGTGCAAAGGTAATATCTACCTTTTCGCCATCAACAAGCTCATAATATATAACTGCCGGTGTATTATCCTTTGTATTTTCCCTGATAATTGGGTCACTTACAACTGATTTTCTAAGAAAACCGTCTACATATCCTCTTCTAACACCTTCGTTAATAGCAGCCTCAAGATTTCCACCTTCAAAGTGTACATCTTGACCTATTTTCATAAATATTATTGCCATTCCTGTATCCTGACAAATAGGAATCATATCCTCTCCAGCTATACTAAGATTTTCCTTAAGCTGTCCAATAATCTGCTTTCCTAAAGGCGATTGCTCATTTTCATAGGAATTATTTAACGCCTTTTCCATATCAGGAGATAGGAAATGTGTAGCTTCAATACACATTTCCTTTACTGTTTCAGTTACTTTTTCCACATTTATTGTTCTCATGTTGCCTCCAAAATTATTGGAATTAGAGTATTAATTAAGTATTATTGCTCTGTTTCTTCTAAATTTTCATCATTATCGTCTACATCGTCATTATCAGGAATATCCTCTTCAATGACATCATCAGACAAATTATCATTTGCCTGCTCTGGTGTTTCTCTAACCTTTGCAATAGCTACAACATCTACATTTTTTTCATTGTCAAGCTTAATAAGCTTAACACCCTGTGCAACCCTGCCAACTGTTGAAATACCACTTACAAGCATTTGAATAATAATACCCTCTGATGTAATTAACATAATCTCTTGATTATCATTAACTGCTTTTACACCAACAACATTTCCTGTTTTTTCACTTATCTTATAGCACTTAACACCCTTACCACCTCGCTTTTGGATAGTAAATTCTTTTGCGTCAGTTCTCTTACCCATACCATTTTCAGTAACTATTAATAAATCCTTTCCCTGTCTTTCTAGCTGCATTCCTACAACCTCATCACCAGCTTCAAGATTTATTCCTCTAACACCTATTGAACTTCTTCCTGTTCTTCTAACATCAGTTAATGCAAACTTAATACACTTACCATATTTTGTAACCATAAATACTTCATCATTATTGTTTGCTGTTTTAACCTCTATTATCTCGTCATCTTCTCGCAGTGTAATTGCCTGAATACCTGATTTTCTAATATTTTTGTATTCTGAAAGTGAGGTTTTTTTAATAATACCATTCTTTGTACCCATTATTATAAATCTTCCGTCCTGATATTCCTTAATAGGTATTACGGCAGCCACCTTTTCATCTGGAAGCAGCTGTATAATATTAATTAAGGCTGTACCTCTTGCAGTCCTGCTTGACTCAGGTATTTCGTAGGCTTTAATTCTGTAAGCTCTGCCTTTATTTGTAACAAACATAAGATAATGATGAGTTGTTGTCATTAATAGATCTACAATATAATCATCATTAATTGTCTGCATACCCTTGATACCTTTTCCGCCTCTATGCTGTGACTTGAAATTATCTACAGTCATTCGCTTAATATAACCAAGACTTGTTCTTGCAATAACTGTATTTTCAAGTGGAATAAGGTCCTCTAGGGTGATTTCGTCATCATCATAGCCTATAGAAGTTCTTCTTTCATCGCCATATTTATCTCTAATAGTGATTATTTCTTCCTTGATTACTTCTAAAAGTTTCTTTTCATCTGCAAGAATACCCTTTAAATAATCAATAGTAGCCATAAGCTCCTTGTATTCATTTTCCAAATCTTCTCTGGCAAGACCTGTAAGTGTACGAAGTCGCATATCTACAATAGCCTGTGCCTGTGCATCTGATAAACCGAAGCGTTCAATTAAGCCAAGCTTTGCATCTGCTGTAGTTCTTGAGCCTCTGATTATTTTAATAACCTCATCAATATTGTCTAAGGCAATAAGAAGTCCCTGAACAATATGTGCTCTTTCCTCTGCCTTATTTAAATCATATTTTGTTCTTCTGGTAACTACATCCTTCTGGTGAAGTAAGTAATTGTTCAGCATATCACAAATATTTAAAACCTTAGGCTCATTATTTACTAAGGCAAGCATAATAACACCAAAGGTATCCTGTAGCTGTGTATGCTTATATAATTGTTTTAATAAAACATTGGCATTGGCATCTCTTCTTAGCTCTATAACTATTCTCATGCCATCCTTGTTAGATTCATCTCTTAAATCTGTTATGCCATCTATTTTTTTATCCTTAACCAGCTCGGCAATTTTTTCAATTAACTTAGCCTTATTTACAAGATATGGCAGCTCTGTAACAATTATTCTGGATTTACCATTTTCCATAGTTTCAATATTTGTAACAGCACGAACCTTAACCTTTCCTCTACCGGTTCTATATGCCTCCTCAATGCCTCTTACACCAAGAATTTCTCCACCTGTAGGGAAATCAGGACCTTTAACAATATCAAGTATTTCTTCAATATCTGTTTCTCTGTCCTCTTCAATGTTATTATCAATAATCTTAACTACAGCATTAATAACTTCAGTAAGATTGTGAGGTGGTATATTTGTAGCCATACCTACAGCTATACCTGTAGTACCATTTACTAAAAGATTAGGAAATCTGGATGGTAATACAGTTGGCTCTTTTTCTGTATCATCAAAGTTTGGAACAAAATCAACAGTATTTTTATTAATGTCTGCAAGCATTTCCATAGAAACCTTACTAAGTCTGGCTTCTGTATAACGCATAGCTGCAGCTCCATCTCCATCCACAGAGCCGAAGTTTCCGTGTCCGTCTACTAATGGGTATCTTGTTGACCAATCCTGTGCAAGATTAACCAATGCACCATATATAGAGCTATCACCATGTGGATGATATTTACCCATTGTATCACCGACGATACGGGCACACTTACGATGTGGCTTATCCGGACCGTTATTTAACTCTATCATTGAATATAAAATTCTTCTCTGAACAGGCTTTAAACCATCTCTTACATCAGGAAGTGCTCTTTGAGCTATAACACTCATAGCATAATCAATGTATGATTTTTCCATGGTTTCCTTTAAGTCTACCTCATGGATTTTATCAAAGATATTTTCATCCATTTTATTTCCTCCTAAACATCAAGATTTTCTACAAATTTTGCATTTGCTTCTATAAAGTTTCTTCTAGGCTCAACCTGATCACCCATAAGAGTTGTAAAGGTAACATCTAATTCTGATAACATTTCTTCGTCATAGAGTACCTTTTTGAGTATTCTGGTTTTTGGATCCATTGTTGTATCCCAAAGCTGCTCTGCGTCCATTTCACCCAAACCTTTGTAACGCTGAATTTTGTTGTTGCCATCTCTGCCTATTTCGTTAAGAATATTATTTAACTCTGTATCTGAATACGCGTACCATACCTTTTTATTTTTAACAATCTGATAAAGAGGTGGTGTTGCCAGGTATACATATCCCTGCTTAATTAATTCAGGCATAAATCTAAATAAAAATGTAAGCAGCAAGGTGGCAATATGTGCACCATCAACATCCGCATCGGTCATTATGATAATTTTGTGGTATCTGAGCTTTGTAATATCAAAATCCTCATGTATACCTGTACCAAATGCAGTAATCATTGTTTTAATTTCTGCATTTCCAAGTATTCTGTCAAGTCTTGCTTTTTCAACATTAAGAATTTTTCCTCTAAGTGGAAGAATTGCTTGTGTTGCTCTATCTCTGGCTGTCTTTGCAGAGCCACCGGCAGAATCTCCCTCAACTATGTATATTTCACAGTTGGCAGGATTTTTGTCTGAACAGTCAGCAAGTTTTCCTGGAAGTCCATTTCCGTCAAGGGCTGTCTTTGCCTTTCTGGTAAGCTCTCTGGCCTTTCTGGCTGCTTCTCTGGCTCTTTGTGCAAGTAAGGATTTTTCACATATTAATTTTGCAACTGAAGGATTTTGTTCTAGGAAGTATGTAAGCTGTTCACTTACAACACTTTCTACTGCATTCCTTGCTTCACTATTACCAAGCTTCTGCTTTGTCTGTCCTTCAAACTGAGGTTCTCCAATTTTCACGCTGATTATAGCTGTAAGGCCCTCTCTAATATCTTCACCTGTGAGATTAACCTCACTATCCTTTAAAATTTTATTAGCTCTGGCATAATCATTGAAAGTCTTTGTCATAGCACGCTTAAAGCCTTCAAGATGAGTACCACCTTCTGGTGTAATAATATTGTTTACAAAAGAGTAGACATTTTCGTTGTAGCCATCATTGTGCTGGAAAGATACTTCAACATAAACATCATTTTTTGTGCCTTCACAATATACTACCTGTTCAAAGAGAGGCGTCTTTCCTGTATTTAAGTATGTAACAAACTCCTTAATACCACCCTCATAATGGAATATATCCTCTGCCTCCATCCCTTCTCTTACATCTCTTAAAATAATCTTGAGATTTTTTGTAAGGAAGGCTGTTTCACGAAGTCTGGTTTTTAAAACACTATAATCATATACTGTTTCTTCAAATATTGTCTTATCTGGGAGAAAAGTTACCTCTGTACCTGTATAGTCACCTTCATATGTGCCTATAACCTTAAGCTCATTTTTAACATCTCCTCTTTCATATCTCTGGAAATATATATTATTATTTCTATAAACCTTTACCTCAAGCCATTCAGATAATGCATTAACTACAGACGCACCTACGCCATGAAGTCCACCAGACACCTTGTATCCTCCACCACCAAACTTTCCACCTGCGTGTAAAATAGTAAATACAACCTCTACTGCTGGTTTGCCCGTTTTTGTATTTATATCTACCGGTATACCTCTTCCGTTATCTTTAACAGTTATTGAATTATCTTTATTAATTTGAACATCAATAGTTGAACAAAATCCTGCCAAAGCTTCATCAACAGAATTATCTACAATTTCATAAACTAAATGATGAAGACCCTTTGATGATGTACTGCCTATGTACATACCTGGTCTTTTTCTTACAGCTTTCAAACCCTCCAAAATCTGGATTTGATCTCCACCATAACTTTCGTTGCTATTACTCATTGTTGCTCCTTTCTACAGTTCCTTCTACAACCTTGTAAATATTATCAATGTTAAATCTGTTATGAACAAAATCATCTAACCCTGTACAAGTTATAACAGTTTGAACATTACTTAGACTATTTAATAAATGGCTTTGCCTGCTACTATCAAGCTCAGATAAAACATCATCCAATAATAAAACAGGAGTATCCTTTATAACACTTTTAACTAATTCTATTTCTGATAGCTTTAACGATAATGCAGCAGTTCTTTTCTGACCCTGACTTCCATATTTTCTAATATCGATATTTCCAATATAAAAGCTAATATCATCTCTATGTGGACCTATTGATGTGGTCTTAAATTTAATATCCTTATCCCTGTTTTTCAGTAATTCGTCATACAAATTATTGCCAGAAATATTTGGTTCATACTTTATATTGATTTCTTCCTTACCGTTGGTAAGGTTTCTATGAATACCGTATATTATTTCATTAAGCTCATCAATAAATTGTGTCCTTCTTAGAATGAGCTTTGAACCGTAGCTTGCAAGCTGCATATCCCATACATCAAGTGTATTACATAAGTCCTTGTCATAATAAAAATTCAAATCCTTAAGAAGCTGGTTTCTTTGAAGTAATATTTTGTTGTAGTTCATTAAATTGTGAACATACAATTTGTCTAATTGACACAATTCCAAATCTATAAATCTTCTTCTTTCGGCTGGTCCATTTTTTATTATGCCTAAATCCTCTGGTGCAAAAAATACAACATTTACAACACCAAAAAGCTCACTTACTTTTCTTATTGGAATACCATTAATGGCAATTCCTTTAGCTCTATTTTTTCTAAGATGTATATCTATTCTTATGGGAACATCATTTTTCATTACCACCATTTTCATATGTGACTCATCACAACCAAATCTAATCATTTCCTTGTCTTTGGCACTTCTATGAGATTTGCTGGTTCCACATAAATATATAGCCTCTAGTATGTTAGTTTTTCCCTGGGCATTATTACCAAAGAGAATATTAGTGCCTTTTTTAAATCTAATATTCATACTATTATAATTTCTAAAATCCTTTACCTCTAGAGAATCTATATACATACTATTACCAACTTTATTTTATAATTTTAATTGTTTCTCCTTGATATTCTACAATATCACCATCAACAAGCTTTCTCCCTCTTCTGGTATCTACTTCACCATTTACCTTTACAAGTCCGTCTTGAATGGCAAATTTTGCATCAACACCAGATTCAACAAGATTAGCTGCTTTTAGAGCCTGACCCAGTTTAATGAACTCATCTCTTAATTTTATTTCTTCCATTTTTTTCTCCTAAAATAGATATTAGCTTACTGTAAAGTTTACAGGCAATATTAAATAAACATATTTGTTTTCGTCATCTCTAATAAAGCATGGTGCTTTAGGATTAACCATATAAATATTTACTTCTTCATCATCAATTACTTTTAAGGCATCTATTAAGAACTTTGGATTAAAGCCAATCATAATATCCTTGCCTTCTTTAATAATATCAATATTTTCATTCATAGAGCCTATAATAGAGCTGATTTTAAGTTCCATATTGCCGTCAGTAATATTTATAATAATAGGCTTTTTGTCACCCTCTTTTACAAGAAGTGTAGCTCTATCAATACAATCTAAAAATTCTCTTTTGTTAATTGAGAACTTTGTTTCATAATCGCTAGATAACATTTGATCTATTTTGAAATATTCTCCTTCTATAAGTCTTGATACTACTACAGTATTGTCAAATTCAAAAACTATATGATTTGAAGTAAAGAATATTCTTACCTCGTCCTCTGTTCCACCAGATAAAATTTTGCTGATTTCATTTAAGGTTTTGCCCGGAACAACAACCTTTATATCATCAAATGACTCCTTAAGCTCTACTTTTCTAATAGATATTCTATGTCCGTCTAAGGAAACAACCTTTAATTCATTATTTTTAACCTCAAATAACTCACCTGTCATAAGTTTGTTGTTATCGTTATCAGCTATAGAGAATATAGTCTGTCTTATAATTTCCTTTAAGGTAAACTGAGATAAGTAAATAAATTTATTTTTCTCTATAACAGGAAGATATGAGAAATCCTCTCCTGATTTACCGGAAATAGTAAATACTGCTTTTTCACAGGTAATAGTAGTTTTGTAATTTTCGTCTGTTTCTATAACAACCTCATTATCTGGAAGCTTTCTAACTATTTCAGAAAAAATCTTAGCATCTATAGCTACCATACCTCCTGAAATAATATCTCCGTCTATAATTGTTTCAATTCCTAATTCCATATCATTTGCTGTAAATTTAATTGAGCCTGCTGTAGCATCAATTAAGATACATTCTAATATAGACATTGTAGTTTTTGATGGTACTGCTTTAAGTACAATATTTACGCCTTGTAACAAATTGGATTTTGAACATATAAGTTTCATGTTAAAATGACTCCTTTCGCAAAAAACATATATAAATATATAATTTATTTCTAATCTTAATCTTATTATAGGGTGTGAAAATGTAGATAATCTCTATAGCCCAGTAAAATCAATAGCTATAGCAATTAAAACATATGTTGAAAAGCAAATTTTTTAACTGTATAACTACTTGATTTATCAACATAGGTAAATTTGGTAAAAAATTCGTTAACAATAAATACACACACAAAAATATTATAATGTGCACCTTTTGTGGACAAAAAAGAGGGTAATTGTGGAAAACCATGTGTATAATTTTCTGCAATATGGAATGAGTTTCTTCCTATTATAATAGGGGTTAATTTGGATTGATTTTCTTAATAATAACATTAACTATATTTCTGGTTGACTCATTTGTATCTAATTCATGCTGAATTTTTTCTATAGAGTGCATAACTGTAGTATGATCTCTCTTTCCTAAATACTGACCAACCTCCTGAAGTGAGGTTTCAGTATATTGTCTGCAAAGATACATAGCAATCTGTCTGGGAAATACAATATCCTGACTTTTTTTCTTTGAAGAAATATCAGCCATAGTAATATTAAAATGGTCTGCAACAGTATTAATAATAAGCTCTGGAGTAATAACCTTGTTGTCATCTGGAGAGATAATATCCTTTAATACTTCCTTTGCAATTTCAATATCTACAGGCCTTCTGGTAACTCTTGAAAATGCTACGATTTTTGTAAGAGCACCTTCAAGCTCTCTAATGTTTGACTTAATATTAGTAGCAATATATTCAAATATATCATCGCTAATATTATAGCCTTCAAGCTCAGACTTTTTCTTAATAATCGCCATACGGGTTTCATAGTCAGGACTTGAAATATCAACAGTAAGACCCATTTCAAATCGGGTTTTAAATCTTTCCTCTAGGGTTGCCATTTGTTTAGGTGGCTTATCAGAAGAAATAACTATCTGTTTGTTTGATTCTTTAAGTGTATTGAAGGTATGGAAAAATTCCTCCTGACTTCTTTCCTTACCTATAATAAACTGAATATCATCAATGAGAAGAACATCTAGATTTCTATACTTATCTCTAAATTCCATTATAGCTGACTGATTTTCACTTCTAATAGCATTAATAACCTCATTGGTAAATACTTCAGAGGTAACACATCTTACCTTTGCATTTGGATTTCTGTCTAATATAAAATTGCCAATAGAGTGCATAAGGTGAGTTTTACCAAGACCAACGCCTCCATATATGAATAGAGGGTTATATTCTTTGGCAGGTGATTCAGCAACAGCTAAAGCATAAGCATGGGCAAAATTGTTGTTGCCACCTACTACGAAATTGTCAAAAGTATAGTTTGGATTAAGGTTTGCAGCTATCTTTAAGTCTATGTTGCTGGTTTCTTCAATATTTGAAGGAGCAGAATCCATAGAAGAAGGAGTAGTGCTTTTTTTTATTTTAATCTCACTTTTGTGTAGAAATTGTAAATCAAGCATTTCACCTGTTACTTCCTGAATAACTACCTTTAATGGAAGATAATACTTTTTGTGAAGATAACTTGTACCTATATTTTCATCTGGAACAAGTAAAGTTATAACATTGTCCTCAACAGAATAAACATCAAGAGGTTTTATCCAGGTATTAAAGGAAACATCCATAATGTCATGTTCCTTTTTCAAAATTTCTAAGATGTCGTTCCATTTTGAAACAACTAAATTATACATATCATTGTCGTACATAATTACTCCTTAAAATAAGTAAGACATTAAGAAAAAATGTCCTAAAATTTATTAAATAGCTGCATAAGCATAATACGCCATATATACTACTATTTTACCTTATTTTAGCTTATTTTTCAATTAATATTTGAAAGTAGTCATTAATTAAAAATAGTACAAAATAACTGATTATTTATATGTAAAAAAATAAAAATTTTTATGTGGAGAAAAAAGTGAAAAAAATATGGAGAACTTTCTATATCTTTATAAGTAAAGGAATTAAATTGTGTGGAAAGTTTTTGTGGAAAAGTGGATAACTATGTTAAAAACTATTAAAATTTAGAATTACAATTTTTAAGTTAAGTAATTCACAATTTTAAAATTCACATTTCCATAATAGTAAAAATAGCAGAATAAAGGGAAAATTTAAGTACTAATATATTTTATCCACAAGTTATCCACAATTTGTGGATAAAATTATGTAAATCTATTGTGGGAAAAAAATTAAGTGGAAAAGATTTAGAAAAATATTTTGAAATAAGCTTGACGGAAGTTGCAATATTATATATAATCGGTACGATGTCTTATTTTAAGAAAATATATTAGCCTTATATAAAAATAGGTTGTGAAGGAGGTGCTGTAAGATGAAGATGACATTTCAGCCTAAAAAAAGACAGAGATCTAAAGTTCATGGTTTTAGAGCAAGAATGAGTTCTGCAAGCGGCAGAAAAGTATTAGCTGCTAGAAGAGCAAAAGGAAGAAAAAAATTATCAGCTTAAGGCCGCATTTAATGTGGTCTTTTCTTAATTTAAGGAGAAAATATAATATATGAGAAATATTGATTCCTTGAAAAATAATGAATTTCAGCATATATACAAAAATGCTAAATCGTATGCAAATAGATATTTAGTTATGTATGTTTTGAAAAATGATGAAGGTAAGAGCAAACTGGGAATTTCAGTTAGTAAAAAGGTTGGTAATAGTATTGTAAGACATCGGCTTGCCAGACTTATTAGAGAAGCATACAGATTAAATAGAGAAATGTTTAATAGTGGTTTAAACATTATAGTAATAGCACGAGTTAGTGCAAAGGATAAAAGTTATAAAGAAATTGAGAGTGCATTTTTGCATTTACTTAAAATGCACGGTGTTTTGACGGAAAGAGAAGTGCAAAAGGATGCGAATAGTTAGATTTATTTCAAACATATTTAAAAAGCTTCTTATTTTGTTGGTAAAGTTTTATCGAGTTTGTATATCTCCTTATAAGGGAAATATACATTGCCGTTATACTCCTACCTGTTCTCAATATGCTTTAGAAGCATTAGAAAAGTACGGACCAATAAAAGGCACATATTTGTCAATAAAAAGAATATTAAGGTGTAATCCATTTTCAAAGGGTGGATACGATCCTGTTCCATAAGGAGGACATAAATGTCAAGTATATTGATGGCTGGTTGTTATGACTTTTTCTTAATTAAATGGATAGCAAATATCCTGGGCATAATTATGAGTGGTCTATACAACTTTTTCGGTTTATTCGGATTATTCAACATAGGTTTATGTATTATAGTTTTTACTATTATATGTAAAATGATTTTAATCCCAATTACAATAAAACAGCAAAAGTTTACTAAGGTTTCATCTAAGATGACTCCAGAGCTTCAGGCTATTCAGAAGAAATACGAAGGTAAAAGAGATAATGCTTCTATGATGAAGCAGCAGGAAGAAACAAGAGCACTTTATGAAAAGTATGGAACATCTCCTACAGGAAGCTGTTTACCATTATTTATTCAGATGTTCATATTATTAGCTCTTTATGCTGTAATTATTTCAATACCTGAATATGTTAAGCCAGTTGGAGAAATATATCAAAATATTAGTAATGAAATAGTAGAAGTATTTGATGACTATGATGACTTATATAATGCTAATAGTGCATTAGACTCAAATTATAAGGATGAAGATTTTAGTACACTTATAAAAAACAATTACGACAGTACAAAAACAATAGATGAAAATAATACAGCAATATATGCTAATTTATGTAATTTATATGCTACTGTAAAGCCTTTAGACGATTTTAATAATGGTTATGATAAAGCTATTGCTATAATCAATACCTTGAAGTCTACAAGTGAGGATAAGTGGAACGAGCTTATTACAAAAGAAAAGGCAGAAAAAAATCCTAGTGATTATAAGTTAGCTTTATATGAAAAATTTAAAGGCTATAGTGATACTGATTGGGATAATTACAAAAATGAATTAGTAAAAGTAAAAAGCAATGTTAGTGGTTTTGAAGATCAAATATCAAGCATTTATACATTTGCATGGATTGATTTAAGTAAGTCACCTAGCAACTTACCATGGTATGCGCTTATTATTCCAATTCTTTCATTTTTAACACAGTGGTTAAGTATGAAGATTTCTACTTCAAGTCAGCCAAGCATGGAAGGAAATCCTATGGCTAGCTCACTTAAGGTTATGAACTTTACAATGCCACTTATTTCAGCATTTTTCTGTTATTCATTACCAGCAGGTTTAGGCTTATACTGGGTAATGGCAGCAGTTGTACAGATAATACAGCAGTTATTTATTAATCATCATTTCAAGGATATGGATGTTGATGAAATAATTAAGTCAAATGTTGAAAAAGCTAATAAAAAGAAAGCAAAAAAAGGAGTAAATCCTGATGAAAATAAAATTTCAGGTGCAGCTTCTTATAGCACAAAGGGTATAAAGGTAGATTATTCTAAGTTTGAGTCATTCAATAAGGATTCAAAGGAAGAAGAAAATACAGCTAGTGAAAATACAGAAAAGGAATTAAAAAAGGGAAGTATTGCACAGAGAGCAAATATGGTAAAGGATTTCAACGATAGGAACTCTAAGAAATAGCAAAAAACGGAGGAATAGAAAATGGAATTTCAGATTTTTACTGGAAAAACAGTTGATGATGCTATAACTAATGCTTCAGTTGCTTTAGAAACTACTAGCGATAATTTAGAGATAGAAGTATTAGAAAAAGGTAGTAATGGATTTTTGGGAATGGGTAGCAAGCCTGCAAAAATACAGGCAAAGTTAAAGGTTGTAGAAGGTACACCAATGACAGTGGAAGAAACCTGTGTTGAATTTTTAACAAAGGTTTTCAATGCTATGGATATGGTAGTAAAGGTTAATGTTGAAGTTACAGAAGAAGAGGTAAATGTAGATTTAATAGGTGATGATATGGGCGTTCTTATTGGAAAGAGAGGACAAACCTTAGACTCATTACAGTATTTACTTAGCCTTGTTATTAATAAAAATTCTGAAAAGTATTTAAGAGTAAAGCTCGATACAGAAAATTATCGTGAAAGAAGAAAAGAAACTCTTGAAAATCTTGCAAAGAACATAGCTTTTAAGGTAAAGAGAACAAAAAGACCAGTTACTCTTGAGCCAATGAATCCATATGAAAGAAGAATTATTCATTCTGCATTACAAAATGACAGATATGTAACAACTAGAAGTGAAGGTGAAGAACCATTCAGACATGTAGTTGTTGTTTTAAAGAAGAGCTACTAATAAATAGAGGAGTGTGCTATATAGCACATTCCTCTTAAAATATAGAGATATTTATGGTGATTTTATGTATGAAGTAGATACTATTGCTGCTATTGCAACAGCAATGACAAATTCCGGTATTGGTATTATTCGTGTAAGTGGAAGTGATTCCATAGATATAGTAGATAAAATATTTGTTTCAGTTAAAGGAAAAAAACTTACCACAGTGAATAGTCATACTATTCATTATGGTAGTATTGTATATAATGGAGAGATAATTGATGAGGTGCTTGTTTCTGTAATGAAAGCTCCACATTCTTATACAAAGGAAAATGTTGTAGAAATTAATTGTCATGGTGGTGTTGTAGTAATTAATAAAATACTTGAAATTGTATGTGAAAATGGTGCAAGAATTGCTGAACCTGGAGAGTTTACAAAGAGAGCCTTTCTGAATGGAAGAATTGATTTATCACAGGCTGAGGCAGTTATTGATATTATTAATTCAAAAAATGAATATGCTTTGTCAAATTCAGTTAGACAGCTAAGAGGAAGTATTTCAGAAAAGATTAAAACTATTAGAGGAAAAATTCTTGATGAAATATCCTTTATTGAAACTGCCTTAGATGATCCTGAACATATTAGTCTGGAAGGCTATACTAAAAAGCTTGAAGGCGTAGTTGATGAGTCAATGAAGGAATTAAAAAAGCTTATTGATACATCAAATAATGGCAAGGTGGTAGTGGAAGGAATTAAAACAGTTATTCTTGGAAAGCCCAACGCTGGTAAGTCTTCATTTTTAAATGCACTTATAGGAGAGGAAAGAGCAATAGTTACAGATATTGAAGGCACAACCAGAGATTCACTAGAGGAAAATATTAATATTAGTGGACTTAGCTTAAAAATAATTGACACAGCAGGAATTAGGGATACAGTAGATATTGTAGAACAAATTGGAGTAAAAAGAGCTAAGGATTTAGCAAAGGAAGCTGATTTAATTATATTTATAGTTGATTCTTCTAAGGATTTAGATGATAATGATTATGAAATTATGAAGCTTATTAAGGAAAAGAAATATATAGTTCTTCTTAATAAGTCAGACCTTAACAGCAGAGTAGAAATAGAAGCCTTAAATGAGCTTGATAAGTCAAACATTATTACTATTTCTGCTAAAAACAATGAAGGTATAGATTTGTTTGAGGACAGGGTAAAGGAAATGTTCTTAAACGGAGAAATTAATTTTAATGATGAAATTTTTGTTACAAATGCAAGACAAAAGGAAAGTATTATAAATGCTTATTCTAGCTTAAAATTAGTTAAGAAAAGTATTGAAGATAATATGCCGGAGGATTTTTATTCTATTGATTTATTAAATACTTATGAGGAGCTTGGAAAGGTAATAGGTGAAGCCTTAGAGGACGACCTTGTCAATAACATTTTTAGTAAATTCTGTATGGGTAAATAACATATGGATAGATTTGTGGAGGATTAAAATGCCTAGTTTATTAAAAGAAGAATATGATGTTTTAATAGTTGGAGCAGGACATGCAGGCTGTGAAGCAGCCCTTGCCTGTGCCAGACTTGGACTTAATACAATTATGTTTACAGTAAGTGTTGATTCTATAGCACTTATGCCTTGTAATCCAAATGTAGGAGGAAGCTCTAAGGGACATTTGGTTAGGGAGATTGACGCATTAGGCGGAGAAATGGGAAAAAATATAGATAAAACATATATTCAGTCAAAAATGCTTAATGTTTCTAAGGGACCAGCAGTCCATTCACTTAGAGCTCAGGCAGATAAAAAGGATTATTCTTCACAAATGCGTAAAACATTGGAAAATACAGATAATCTTACTATTAGACAAGGCGAGATAAGCGAGCTTTTAGTTGAAAATGGTAAAATAGTTGGTGCTAAGACCTTTTCAGGAGCTACCTATACTGTAAAGGCAGTTGTACTTTGTACAGGAACTTACCTTAAAGCAAGATGTATTTATGGAGATGTAAGCGAGCCAACAGGTCCAAACGGCTTAAAGGCAGCAAACCACCTTACAGACAGCCTTAAATCATTAGGTATAGAAATGTTTAGATTTAAAACAGGTACTCCAGCCAGAGTTGATAAGAGAAGCATTGACTTTTCTAAAATGGAAGAGCAGTTTGGTGACGAAAATATTGTACCTTTCTCATTTTCAAATAAAAAGGAGGACATTGAAAAAGAGCAGGTATCATGCTGGCTTACATATACCAACGAAGATACTCACAAAATAATTAGAGATAATATTGATAGAAGCCCATTATTTTCCGGTATGATTGAAGGTACCGGACCTAGATATTGTCCTTCTATTGAGGATAAGGTTGTTAAATTTCCAGATAAGGAAAGACATCAGGTATTTATTGAGCCAGAAGGCTTGTATACAAATGAAATGTATTTAGGTGGTATGTCAAGCTCCTTACCAGAGGATGTTCAGTATGCAATGTACAGAACTGTACCAGGACTTGAAAATGTAAAAATAGTTAGAAATGCTTATGCTATTGAATATGACTGCATAAATCCAAGACAGCTGCTTCCAACACTTGAATTTAAAAAAATCAAAGGTCTTTTCAGTGGTGGACAGTTTAATGGCAGCTCAGGCTATGAGGAAGCAGCAGCACAGGGACTTATTGCAGGTATTAATGCCGCCTTAGAGGTTTTAGGCAGAGAGCAGGTAGTTATAGACAGGTCTGAAGGCTACATTGGTGTATTGATTGATGACTTAGTAACTAAGGAAAATCATGAGCCTTACAGAATGATGACCTCAAGAGCTGAATATAGACTTTTACTTAGACAGGACAATGCTGACCTGAGATTATCTCACATTGGTCACAAAATTGGTCTTGTAAGTGATGAAATCTACAATTATGTTGAATATAAACGACAAATAGTTGAGAAAGAGGTTAATAGGCTTAATGAAACTCCTGTTGGTGCTAACACCCGTATTCAGGAATTTCTTGAAAGACATAACAGCTCACCATTAAAAACAGGCAGTACTCTTGCTGAATTAATCAGACGACCTGAGCTTGATTATGATAGTCTTGCAGAGCTAGACCCTGATAGAGAAGAACTTCCAGAGGATATTGTAGAGCAGATTAATATTAATATTAAATATGAAGGCTACATTAAAAGACAGCTTAAGCAGGTAGAATCCTTTAAAAAGCTTGAGGGTAAGAAGCTGGACCCAGAGTTTGACTATAGTATGGTTTCTGGACTTAGAAGAGAGGCTATTCAAAAGCTTAATTTATACAAACCACTTTCTATTGGTCAGGCTTCAAGAATATCTGGAGTTTCACCAGCAGATATATCAGTGCTGTTGGTATTTTTGGAGCAGTATAAGCATAGTCATAAAAATAGCTGATGAAAATGGCTAATAAATAGAAATGTGTTAGATTTAATATGAAGGCTTGAGAAAAGGCTTTTGTTATAATATTTTAGATATTATGTGAGAGGTTTATTTTAAAATTGAAAAGTATAGAAGCTGCAAAATTATATGAAATAAAAGGATATATTGAATGGAAAATAAAGATAAAGCAATTAAAACCTTGTATGACGGACTTTCACAATTAAATATAAGTATTTCAAAGGAGCAGGAAGAAAAATTATTTTTATTTTATGAAATGCTTATTGAGAAGAATAAGGTAATGAATCTTACAACTATTACTGAAATAAATGAGGTCGTTGTAAAGCACTTTTTAGATAGTCTTTCATTAGTTAAGGTTTTAAGTGAAGGAGAGCTTTCTAAAAAGTTGAAGGTGATAGATGTTGGAACTGGTGCAGGCTTTCCTGGAATACCTTTAAAAATAGTATTTCCTAATTTGAGTATTACGCTGCTTGATTCACTGAATAAAAGACTTGTATTTTTACAGGAAGTAATAGAAAAACTGAAGCTTAAAGATATTGATATTCTTCATGGCAGATGTGAGGATATAGGAAGAAAAGAAGATTATAGGGAGCAGTATGATTTATGTGTTTCCAGAGCAGTTGCAAATCTTTCTACACTTAGTGAGCTGTGCCTGCCTTTTGTAAAAAAAGGTGGCGAATTTGTTTCATATAAGGCGGGGGATTGTAAGGAGGAGGTAGTAGCTGCAAAATATGCTATTAAGAAGTTAGGTGGAAAAACTAAGAAGATTGTGGAATTTAATCTTCCAAATACAGATATGAGTCGTGTTTTTGTGGAAATTATAAAGGAAAACAATACACCAAAGGCATATCCTAGAAAAGCTGGAACACCTTTAAAGCAGCCACTTGCACCAATACAAAAATAATTTGGTTAAAAAATGAGGTTAGATTAGGGATGTTGATTAATTAAAGAGTAAATTAAATAGTGATATGATAGTAGTGGAATAGTAATTAAATTTGAATTTTAATTTTTAACTAAAATATAGAATATAAAATATAGAATATAAAATATAGTTTATGTTTAATATTAGAATTATGTTTGTGAATATAGCCTAAATTTAAAGTATGAGTTATACCTTGAATTTAGGCTATAAATTTTAAATTTATATTAAGTCTAACTAAAAATTACTGATTATAAATAAATCTGAACATTTTCTATAAATGACTTAGGTTGTTCAAGCTGAGGAAGATGCTTGCATTTTGGAATAATGCAGGTTTCAATAGCTGAATTGTAATCCTGATATTCTAAACAGGTTTCTAAAATATTTCGTTCATCTTCACCACCAATAATAACAATGCTGTTATTAATTGTTTTAAGTGCATTTGTAATATTTAATTTTGTATAGTTTGCAGAAATGCTGGCAAATAAATATTTTGAAGTCATTGTGCCATAATGTGCTGCATCATAATAGTTTTTAATTACAGAGGATTTAACCTTTGATGAAAAATATTCTTTTTCAAAAAGCTTTCTATAAGCATGTTTACTATTATAAATATTGAAGATAGTAGTTCCAATAAGAGGCATTTCGATAAGAAGCTTTGTAAGTTTTTTGTTGGTAGACATATTATGAATTGAAAGGACGATTGATTCAGGATTAATCATAATAACCTTATCGAATAATGAATCATCATTGTAGCATGCCATAATAACAAATTCAGCAGAAGTACCTGTGCATATAACATCAGTACGCTTTCCAATAACATTTTTAATAAAATCTGTTATAAGCTGAACATATAGAAAATTAGTATAAGTGAAAGCTGGCTTGTCTGAGCGACCACAGCCTAATAAATCAAGGGTATATACAGTGTATTGCTTAGAAAATTCTTTTACGATGTGCTTCCATTCTAAATCACTGCTTCCACAGGTAAGTTCATGAATAAGAAGTACAGGCTTGCCAGAGCCTTGTTTTGTATAAAATATATTTCCAAATCTCCACTCATATTTGCTGCCATTGTTGCTAGAGAGAGAAGCTTTTGCATTTGCCATAAGGTTAATTACTCTATTTATTGAATAAATAGAAGCTGTAGTAAGTGTAGCTAATACAGCGGCTGATATTAATTTATTTTTTTTCATTTTATAACTACCTTTCATTATATTTTATAATTTGACATAGTAACAATACTGACCAAAGTACAAATACTGACCAAAGTACAAATGTTTATATTATTCTATTATACTATAATGTCTATAAAAGTTAAATAAATTTCTCTGTTAAATTTGTGAACAATGTGGTACAATTATGGATGTATTTATGTGTATTGTGAAATTATAGTAAAGGTAAGATATATATGACTAAAGCAGAAAATTATCTAAGCAATAGACTTTCAATGTTATCTGATGAAAAGATTATTATTACTACTAAAATTAATAATCTTGATATAGAAATAGAAGAGATAAATGAGAAGATACGAGAGATTAGTAATGATATGGACGATACCTTTGAAATTTTCTCTCCTAGGGTAAAGAAAAATGATTTTATTAGAGATGAAATCCAAAAACTTAAAAACAATAGGGAAGAATTAAGCCGAAATAAAGAGAAGCTGTGTGAGCAAACTAAAATGGTTGATGAAGATATAAAAATCATTAAGGATGCACTTAGCGAGAAATTATTAGCAATTAATAGTGAAAATAATTCCCAGATAGAAGATTATTCTAACAGTAATTCAGAAATACAGTCAGAAAGTGAAGAACTAGATAGTAACTTAAATATTTCAAATAACATAAAACAGCAGGATTTGAATAATGTTGACAAAATGTATATAAAAAATACTCTTGGCATACATATATTGAAATATCAGGAGAATGAAAGACAAAGAATAGCTAGAGATTTACATGACTCTACAGTACAGGTATTAGCTAATCTTGTACATAGATGTGAAATATGTTCAAAGGTTATGGATGTGGATAGTGTGAGAGCAAAATTGGAAATAGAAGTGATTGAAAAAACACTTAAAGATTCAATTAGCGATATGAGAAATATTATATACAATCTACGCCCTATGATATTTGATGATTTAGGTTTTGAAGCAACATTAACAAAAGTTGTCAATAAACTTAATACTTCTAGTGATTTTAATATAACCCTTGAGATGGAGGGTGAAAGTGTAAATCCTGAACCAGTTGTTGCAATTACTATTATTAGAATTATTGAAGAATCTTGTAATAATAGTATAAAACACTCGAATGGCTCTGAGATAAAAATATATATAAAAAATGAAAACAAAGTATTACATATTGAAGTATCAGATAATGGTGATGGATATGTTATAGATGAAATACTTAAGCCAGAAGAAAATAATAATAAAGGCTTTGGTGTGTCTATGATGAAGGAGAGAGTGGCACTATTATCGGGAGAAATTGATATTGACAGTAAGATTAATGAAGGAACAAAAATTACTATAGATATTCCTATTATGTAACACGGAGGTAACTTAAGTGAAAATTAGTATACTTATTGCTGATGATCATTCAATGATAAGAGAAGGACTTAAACAATTATTAGAATTAGAACAGAATTTTAATGTTATTGGATTTGCGGATAATGGAAGAAAAGCAATAGATAAGATTAATGAATTGCATCCGGATATATTATTATTAGATGTGAATATGCCTGTATTGGGAGGAATCGAAACATTAGCAGAAATTAGAAAAAATAATATAAATGTTAAGGTTATTATACTTACAATTCACAATGAGAGAGAGTATCTTATTAAAGCTGTAGAATTAGGCTGCGATGGATACATATTGAAGGAGTCAGATTCTGACGAACTTAAAAATGCAATATATAATGTTTACGAAGGTAAAAGATATATACAACCTAATATGACACCAATGCTCAATTCTTATTTGGCAAGTAAGGCAGAGGATGACAAAAAACTTGTCGGATTAACAAAAAGAGAAATACAGGTATTAAAACTGGTAGCAGAGGGAATGTTTAATAGAGATATAGCCGAAAGATTAGAAATTAGCGAAAGAACAGTAAAAAATCACATCGCTAATATATTTAAAAAAATTCAGGTTTCTGATAGAACACAAGCAGCAGTATTTGCTATAAAAAATAATCTTACTGAAATATAGAATATGATTTGAAATGATAGTAAGATATGAATAAAGTGTAAATTATAGATAAGGGGCAGCAAAAAAATATGTTTATGTGACAAGACTAATATTCTAAAATTCATTAGCATTTTCCAAAATTTAATATGTAGAGTATGAGAATTAAATATAAGTGTGTAAATTTTTTATATGTAAGTATAGAATATTAGGTATAATGTTAAATAAATGAAAGGATATGTAAGTGTTAAATTAAAATAAGTCAGTAATGGGACTAAATATATTGAAGAAAATAATAAGTATAATAAGTATTACATAATATTAAGTATAATAAGTATTACATAATATTAAGTATATGAATTTAATTAAAACATTATAATGTAATAAAATGTTTCACGTGAAACATTTGTGCTGCAGGTTTATAAAAATATATCTATAGAAAATATACACAAAGGAAATAAAATATGAATTTTGATAAATTTATTAATGATATAGAAAACAATAATTTAAATGTGTACGGGGTAGAAATTTATAAAAAAGGAAAACTAATTAATAGTTATGGAGATACAAAAGATAATATATATGACATATATTCTGCTACAAAGACTATACTTTCATTAGCTGTGGGAATAGCATATGATAAAGGATTATTTGATTTAGATAGGTCAATATTAGAATATCTTACAGATAATGAGATAAATATGATAACTAAATCACAGAAAGACAAGTTTCAGAATATAACCATACATAGACTATTAACAATGTCTGTAGCAGACTTTCCTTTTAGACCTGAAGGAGATAGCTATTTAAAATTTTCATTAAACTGTGAAATAAATAATCCTGACAAAATAACATTTAATTATAGCAATGTAAGTGCATATCTTGTAGGTGTAGCATTAACAAATGCTATTGGAGAAGATCTGGGTGTATTTATAGAAAATAATATTTTTAAACCATTACATATTACAAAATATAAATATGAGAGATGTCCAGATGGATTTTTCTATGGTGCTTCAAAAATGAAACTAACTGTTAGTGAGTTGAGTAAAATAGGATTATTACTATATAATAAAGGTGTGTATAAGAATTTGAGAATTATATCAGAAAAGTATATAGAAAAAGCCACAATAGTTCAACAAAATAATGATGAGAAAAAATACGGATATTTTATATGGAAATACAAAAATGGATTTAGTATCAATGGAAAATGGCAGCAGAGATGCTACATATTACCAGAAAGTGATTTGATAGTTACATATTTATCACATATTGTTGAAAAAAATGATAGTCTATTATTAAGTATGGAAAAGAATATATTAGATTTGTAAATTGAATACTGGTCACAAAAGATAAAAATTAATAGATAATAATATTAATATATATTAAAATATTAGTTATATAAAATTGCAACTATAAGGTAAAGTAAAAATGTATACTATATTATAGTAAATACACAGAATTTTATTGATAAAAATGTTTCACGTGAAACATTATATTCTGGTAAAAAGAACAAAATGTGCTATAATTAAAAAAGATAAATAAAGATTTATAAAATACAGTATACTGTAATCAGCTAGTAAAATATTAAAATTTGAATATTAAAATTATTTACAACTGGTAAGACCAATAACATATGAAAGGAAGAATTATGGGAAGAATAATAGCAGTAGCTAATCAGAAAGGTGGAGTGGGAAAAACTACAACTTCAACCAATTTGTCTGCTTGTTTAGCAGAAAAAGGAAAAAAAGTATTGCTTGTGGACATTGATCCACAGGGAAATGCAACTAGCGGTGTTGGAATCGATAAAAATGATTTGGAAAACACAGTATATGATATGATTATAGGTGAATGCTCAATAGATGAATGTTTAATAAAGGAAGCATTAGAAAATTTAGATGTGTTACCATCAAATGTTAATTTGTCTGGTGCTGAAATAGATTTAATAGGAATTGATGATAGAGAATTCATCTTGAAAAAAAATATTGATAAAATAAAAGACAATTACGAATACATAATAATTGATTGTCCTCCATCATTAAATATGTTAACAGTAAATGCGATGACTACAGCAAATACTGTTTTGGTACCAATTCAATGTGAGTATTATGCGTTGGAGGGATTGTCACAGCTTTTACATACAATTAATCTTGTGAAGGAAAGATTAAATCCTGAATTGGAAATGGAAGGTGTGGTATTTACTATGTACGATGCAAGAACTAATCTTTCATTAGAGGTAGTAGAAAATGTAAAGAATAATTTAAAACAATCTATCTATAAGACAATTATACCAAGAAATGTTAGATTAGCGGAAGCACCAAGCCATGGATTACCTATAAATCTTTATGATGGTAAGTCAGTTGGAGCAGAGAGTTATAGATTATTGGCAGATGAAGTAATTGAAAGAGAAGAAGAATAGAAAGGAAAAAATAGCTGCAAGAGTAGCTGCAATAAAGGTTAGATAAATGGCTAAAAGAATAGGATTGGGAAAGGGAATAGATACACTTATTCCTGCAAAAGAAAATATAAAATCCACACCAAAAGAAAAAGTAGTGGAAAAGGTAGTTGAGAAGATCGTTGAAAAAAAGGTTGAAAATAAAGTAAAGCTTACTGAGATAGAGCCTAATAGAAGCCAGCCAAGAAAGAATTTTGATGAGGATAGTCTGATGGAATTAGCAGACTCTATTAAACAATATGGATTAATTCAGCCTATAGTTGTACAAAAAAGAGAAGGCTATTATGAAATTATTGCCGGAGAAAGAAGATGGAGAGCCTCTAAAATGGCAGGACTTAAGGAAGTGCCTGTAATAATTAAAGAATATGATGACGAAAAAGTTGTAGAGATTGCGTTAATAGAAAATATTCAAAGAGAAGAGTTAAATCCAATAGAAGAAGCAATGGCATATAAACGATTGCTGAAAGAGTTTAATCTAAAACAGGATGAAGTGGCAGATAAAGTATGTAAGAGTCGTACAGCAATTACAAATTCAATGAGATTATTAAAGCTTCCTGATGAAATCCAACAGATGATTGTTGATGAAAAGATAAGCAGTGGACATGGTAGAGCTTTGCTTGCATTGTCAGATGAAAAAACACAAATAAGACTTGCGGAACAATTTTTTGATGAAAAGTTAAGTGTAAGAGAAGCAGAGAGATTAGTAAGACTTGCATTAAATCCAAAGAAACCAGAAAAGAAAAAGGTTGAATATGGAGATGAAACAACCTACAAATCTATAGAGAATTCTATAAAGGAAATCATCGGTTCTAATGTTTCTATTAATAGAAAAAATAAGAATAAAGGTAGAATAGAAATTGAATATTACTCTAATGAGGAATTGGAAAGAATTGTAGAATTATTAAATAGATTAAAATAAATATAATAAAGAATGGCAGGAAAAACAAATGAATAGCAAAATATTTGAAACACTAGGATTACAAAATGTGGATATAGCAATATTTATTATTATTTTGTTAGTAATAGGAATTGGGGCGATTGTATATTGTATAGTTCTTACAAGTAAGTTAAAGAAGATGAACGAGAAATACGAAAAATTTATGAAGGGTAAAGATGGAAAATCACTAGAAGCAACATTTACAAAAAGATTTGAAGATATTGATTTATTATTAAGGGATAATGATATAAAGACAAAAGAAATTCAAAAAATTAATGAAAATCTTCAAATAGCAATACAAAAATGTGGTATTGTAAAATATGATGCGTTTAATGAAATGGGCGGAAAATTAAGCTTTGCATTGGTATTATTAGACAAAGAAAATAACGGATTTGTTATAAATGCAATGCACAGCAGAGAAGGTTGTTATACATATACTAAGGAAATCGTTGGTGGAAAATCATTTATCGCTTTAGGAGAAGAGGAACAGCTTGCACTTGACAAGGCTATGGGAAAAGAATGATAGTAGTAAAAGTAGACAAATTATTAGGACATGAAATTTTAGCAAAACATATAGTATCAGAATCTGGAAAAGAGTTAATCTCCGCAGGAACAACATTAAAGAAAGAATATATTACAAGATTAAAGGAACTTGGAATTGATGAAGTATGTATCAATTCTGTTTCTAAGTATTCTGGTAAGGCGGATATTGAAATTCTTTCAGATGTGGTCAAGGAGGAAAGTATTCAGGTTGTAAAAAATGTACTAGAAAAGCACATATATAAAAATAGTGAAGAATTATCTCAATTATGTAAGGTTGCAGACCAGATTATTGACAAAGTAATCGAAGAAAAAGAAATATTAAATCAGGTTACAAATATAAGACAGGCTTCAGGAGATTTATACACACATTCAATAAATGTATGTGCCTTATCCACAGTTCTTGCTTTAAAAAAGGGTATGAGAAGAGAAACAATAGAAGATATAGCCAGGGGAAGCTTGTTACATGATATAGGACTTAGATGTATTGTAGTACCTTACGAAAATACAAATTTAAGTGATTTGCCATTAAAGGACCAAATCGAATTAAAAAAGCATGTTATATATGGATACAATTCTATTGAAAATGTGGACTGGTTATCAGATTTAAGTAAAAATATTGTATTACTTCATCATGAAAGAAATGATGGAAGTGGATACCCATTTAAAAATCATGGAAGTTCTATAAATCCAGCTATAAAAATTGTGGCTGTATGTGATGTTTTTGAAAGTATGATAAGTGGTGTCGGATACAGACAATATAAGGTTTACGAGGCAATAGAGCATATGAGGCAAATGTCTGTGAAGGCATTGGATAAAGAGTGCGTAGAAATGCTTCTAAGAATGGTGGCATTATATCCTGTAGGTACAAAGGTTAGGACTAATGAAGGAGAAATAGGAGTTGTAATTAAACAGAACAAGAATGAAATAGATAGACCGATTTTAAGAATTATTAAAGATAAAAATGGTAATGAAATTTCAGAAAATGTTGTTAAGGATATGATGGAGGAATTAACTCTGTTTATAGCAGAGGTATTAGAATAGAAATATAAAAAATGTTTGTACAATAAATTCCAAAGAGAATGGAAAAGTATTGTACAAACATTTTTTTATTATAAAATAAGTCTAATATGGCATGATAAAGACTATTCGGATTTTTTGTTTACAATATCCTCAATTAGCCCAATAATAGTTGAAACAGCATCGGAGGTTTTTGCATTCTGCATATTTTCAATGTATTTTGCACGATTATTATACACATCATGTATTGTGTCAATAAGATTTTTGGTTGTAACATTTTCTTCAGGAACAACCTTGCTAAAGCCTTGTCGTTCAAAAGAAGCAGCATTTAATATTTGGTCACCTCTACTTGCTGAGGCTGGTAATGGAATTAAAATATTTGGTTTGCAAAGAGCCTGAATTTCGCAGATTGCATTTGCACCAGCTCTAGAAACAATTAAGTCAGACATAGCAAACAAATCTTTCATTTCGTCCTTTATATATTCAAACTGTTTATAACCTTCAATATCATTTAAAGTATCATCAACCTTACCCTTTCCACATAAATGAACAATCTGGTAAGTTTTTAATAACTCAGGTAGTGCGTCACGAACTGCATCATTAATAGACTTTGCACCAAGACTGCCACCAACAACCATGACAACTGGTTTATTAGTAGTAAAACCACACAAGTCTAAACCAGCTAATTTGTTTCCGTGGCGTAATTCCTCACGAATTGGAGAACCAGTAAGCACAGATTTACCCTTAGGAAGATAAGCACTTGTTTCAGGAAAGTTATGACACACAATAGTTGCCTTAGGGATAGCAATTTTATTTGCTAAACCTGGAGTCATATCTGATTCGTGAATAATTACAGGTACCTTATATTTTTTTGCAGCTAATACAACGGGTACGCTGACAAATCCACCCTTTGAAAAAACAATATCAGGCTTATATTCTTTAATAAATCTTTTAGCTTCGCCATAGCCTTTAATAACACGAAAGGGGTCACTAAAATTTTTTGCAGACATATATCTTCTAAGTTTACCAGAAGATATACCAGTGTATGGAATGCCAAGCTCTTCAATAAGCTTCTTTTCAATTCCGTCATAGGAACCTATGTATTGAATTTCGTAACCAAGCTTTTTTAAAGATGGAAATAGTGCAATATTAGGTGTTACATGACCAGCAGAGCCACCACCGGTTAATAATATTTTTTTCATAATTAGACAATCCTTTCACGAATATTGTTAGCAATAGCTTCGGCTGATGTCTTATCTAATTCACCAGGAATCCATGTAAGTTTAACACCGTCATTTTTGTAGCGAGGTATAAGGTGAATATGAAAATGAAATACAGTTTGACCAGCAACTTCTTCATTATTTTGAAGAATATTTAGACCATCGCAGTTTAAAACTTCTTTCATTGCACCGGCAATTTTTTGAGCAACTACAAGTGCTTCCTTAGTATAGTTTTCATCTAAATCGAAAATATTCCTAAAATGTTCCTTTGGCAATATTATAGCATGACCCTTTGTAGCTGGACCTAAGTCAAATATAGCTCTAAATTTATCATCTTCATATATTGTGTATGATGGGATTTCACCGTTCGCAATTTTACAAAAAATACAATTTGAATCTTTCAAATTTTACACATCCTTTCCAGAAAATTTGCTTATAAATATTATAATCAAAATCAATGAAATTATAGCACATAAAAGGGATATTGTAACCATTAAAAATTTATAATTTGAGAGAAGAGTATATGAAGGTAAATAAGGAGATAAAATGAATAATAAAACCAAATTAAGTATTAAAGACAATAAAATATTAAGTGAATTGGGAGTTAGTGATAATAGTAATGTTATATTTCATGAACTAGGAAATATTGTAATGTTAATGAATTTGTCAATTAGTAAAATTGAAAAGGACTATAAAGATATTGAAGAAAATAAATATTTTAAAAGTCTAAAAGAAGATACAAAGCAGATTGTATATTTAATTAATAGCAGTAAGGTAAAGGGAAAAATTTATTCTATAGAAAAAAAGAGCATTAATGTTGAAAAATTAATATTTAACTTAGCCACAAAATATAAAGAACAATGTGAAAAAGCAGGCATAAAATTAGTAGTTAATGTTGATAAAAATTCTAAGAATACCTATTATGATTTAGACGAATTTAAAATATCCAGAGTAATTGAGAATATAACTATTAACGCAATAGAAGAGCTTGAGCTATGCAATATTGAAGAAAAAAATATTAATATAAACTTATATATTAATAAAACTGGCATAATAATTTCAATAAATAATAATGGCAGAGTAATTGAAAGTGATAAAATAAGGGAAATATTTAGACCTTATATTACTGGAAAAAGAAATGGAAATGGTATAGGATTAGCTTTTTGTGAAAAAATTGTAAGGCTGCACGGTGGAAGTATTGAGGTAACCTCTAATAAAAAAGCTGGGACAACCTTTATTATAAAATTGTAAGAGGTTTAATGAAATTATAGTTTGTATTAAAAAATGTTTAAAAGATATTTAAGTAGAACTTAAATAAAAAAAGGCAATGACTACTGTGCTTAGGAATGCGAAAATCTAATTTTTATATAATAAGCATTAATCATTGCCTTATTTTATATATTGGATTAAGTATACTTTATAAAAGGCCAATTTAAATAAAAGTATAGAATAAAATGTAAAAATATATAAGAGATTATGACTGTGAAAATGGGAATAGCATATCCAACATTCTAAGGGTTTTAAAATCACCTTTAACCTTCATTTCACTTGTCATAAATGCTTTTTGGAAGCTAAGTCTGCCATGAATAATATCATCAAGTGTTTGATGTTTAAGGGTAATTACTACCTGTGCATTATCATGCTTTTCGTATTTGCAATACAGATCATCATTTTCAATATTTACATAAAGCTGTTTGTTTTTGTCCTCGATATTAAAAAGGTAAGATGCTGCAAAATCATCCTGAGGAGTAAAGCAGTTAGTCATAGGTCTGATAAATTCTGTATTTATGTCAGTACCTTGCTCACTAAGCTTTTCTTTAAAGAATGAGGCTAATTGTTCAATATCCTCTTTTTGTTGTTTCACATAAATATCGTCAGAAACATACTTTGAAAGCTGTTCGCTTTCCTGAGGGGTAAGCTGTATAGAAGTCTTTATCAGGTTTTGTTTTATAGCAATGCTGCTAGAAGGTAAAAGCTTAATCTTCTGGGATATAGTTCTATATATATTTTCAGCCTTTTTCTCAATATATTTTGTATAATCAGGGTTTCTGTCAAAGTCTAAAGTATCTTCAACATATGCACAAATACCTGAGCTTAAAGGACCTCCTAAAAGCTCCCACGCATTTTTTAAAGACATCATAGCTTCTTTTTCTCCATAGGTTGTTGAAATAACAACAGGGGTCATATATAAAGTACTGATTTTTGTTTTATCTCCGTAAAACCAGCAGGCATCGAGAAACTGCTGCATATAGCCACCTATGCCCATCCATTCAACACTACAAGCAAGTATAATACCGTCAGCTTCTTTAAGTGTTTGAGGAAGAGTTGTAATAGAATTTTTTATATCATAAAGATTATAACGGGTATGTGTAACTCTGATTTCATCAAAGACATTTTCGATTTTCTTTAAAACATATAGTGTTGGGTCTTCAATAACTCCACGACCACCATAATATATATTTATATGCAAGGTAATTGCTCCTTTCAAAATAACATAAAAAGTAATTGTAGATTTGTATATACTAAGTAATTATCTAAAGTCTAAAATATATTTTAATATAAATAGGAGCTTGTTGCAATGAACATTTATTCAAATATATAAGTTAAGTGGGAAAAAGTAATTTTATCACCTTCCAAAAGCTTAAATTTTTCATGAGGGGATAATAAGGTATCATTGACATATGTACCATTGGAGGAATTCATATCCTCAATATAATAAGAGTTATTTTCAAAGTAAATACAGGCGTGAATACGGCTGATTAGTGGATTATTAATAATCATATTAGTAGAATTTTTAAGCTTTCCTATTGTAAAGGGATATGAATTAATAGGAACATTATCCACATAGTCAGTACCAGTATACACTAAGCGATGAATTGCAGAGGTGTTATTTTGCCTTGATAAAATTGTCGTATTGCCAAATTCCTGAAATTGGTCAGAAGAATTGTAAATAGGTGTGGTGGGAGATATTGTATTGTCAGATATTGTGTTAAGTTGAACAGAGTCATTTTCATATATAAAGTTATTATCAGAAAAGGGTTGAGTTTTCTGAGGAATTTTTGCTGAAGGAAATATAGTATAGAGATATTTGATGCTGCCAGTAATAATTACTATAGCTATACATATTAATAAGATAGATAATTTTGTTGAAATATAATTATTAACCTTACAATACGCTGTTGAAATAAGTAATAACACAAAAATTCCACCTAAAAGTGCAGATTTTATGTAAAAAGATGTGGAAATTGTGTATAAAGTAGTGACTTTTTCGGGTGTATTGTGCATAACTGTATATTTATTATTAAGATTTTTAAAAGAAACAAATAATTTTGGTGATGTAGAGTTATTATCGGTATCTGACTTTAAGGTGTCTAAATTATTAGAACTATTGTTTTCAGATAATTTTATTGAATTGCTTTTATCCAGAAAAGAAATATCGTGATTAATAATAGTTGGAATATTATTTAAATTGTTGTTTAAAGGTAAGCTTGAGTTTGATGTTGTTATTGGATTTTTATTAAATAAGCTGTTAGAAGCTGTATTTTCAGAGAAATTAGGTATCCTGCAACTAAGGTTAGAGGATAATACAATGCTTTTTAACATACTAATATTAAAGCCATCCTTAGCAGCTTCAGAGGATAATCTATAGGCGAGTAATACGAGCTGGTCATCACTATGGTCAATCTTTTTTAGAATGTTTTCAAAAAATGTGGATAATTGTGCATAAAAATTAAAATCCAGTGCAGGACATATAATAAATGAGGTTGAATATTTCTCAGGATCAAGATAAATATAATTCTCATCAATAAGCAAAGAATTTATGTTAATAAGATATTCTTCAAGAAGCCCTATGGTATCCATAAGGGACAAAATAATATTAGTATAAGCCTTATAATTAATTGAATTGGTTAAAAATAAAGAGGAAAAGGACTGCTTTGAGGTTATATCATATTTAAAAATTGGGTTATTATCTACTATTGTATAGGAAAAATCAAGGGTGTTTGGAATAGAGTTATTAGATAACATTTGTATTCTAAAGTCGCTTTTATAGTTATAGGCAGGAAAATCCTCTAGCAGTATATAGTTTTTTGTGTAATTTTTGGTAAAAGATGTCTTCATGAGTCCTCCTTTATTAGTTTAAATATAATAGAATATCTGCGTATTTTGTTACAATGTAAAAAATTTGAATAAGTATGGGCAGTCTTATTATTTAAGTAGTCGGTTATTATTTTTATAGAGTTATAATTAGCTTCAATAGCCGGTGTGCTGTTTTTATACATTAAAACATAGGAGTTAATGGTTGTTTCAAGAAAATCAGAATTTGTAAAATCAGAGGTGCTTTTATCATTATAATTAATGCTGGCATATATACAGTCACGATAGGATAGAGAATTAGATACTATTTTATCGTGCAGATAAAAGGAAAGCGTGATTATAAGAGCTATAATAAAAATTATTATAGGATAAATAAAAGAGGCTTCAATAGTAATACCTGCGGGCAGGTTATAAAAGAAAATTTTTTTATAATTTATATTCATAATAAATACCTCCATATAATAAAATAAAATCATAGAAATTTGCCTGTGAAAAGAATAAAAACATAGGAAACAAAAATAAATGGAGCTAATGGAAATTGATATTTAAGTGAATGTTTTTTTATAATAAGTAAAATTGAAAAAATACAGGATATTACTAAGGATAAAAATAATAGCTGAATTGTAAAATTTATACCCAAATAAATACCACAAATAGTAAATATAAGACCATCACCCAGACCTAGAGAGGCTGGAAAGATTAATGATATTACAAATAAGAATATTCCCGGAATAAGAGATATTATCATTGAAATAAATGAGTAGTCGAATAGAAAAATTCCAGTAATAATCCCAAGTAGTGTAAAAATTATCGATATAAGTAAGTTTATAGTATGTTTTTTTAGGTCTGTATAACAACATACAATTAGATAAAATAGTAAAAACAGATAATTAAAATTTGGTGAAAAAGTATTTGCAAAAAAGGTATTTAAACTACCTAAAGAAATATATGTAAAAATCATTAGTTAATAAGCTCCTCACATCGTGTACATAGTCTAAAGTAAGATGCCAGTTGTGTATAATCTATTTTGTATATATGACTGGTAAAGGTAGGACAATCCAGGGAATAGTGATACCTATCTCCTTCAGTGGTAAGATAAACATATTCTGCATTTGTTGAATAAGCTGGATAATTACATCTGTAACAAGCAATCATCCCTAAGGTTGGAATATCCTTTACTGGTACAACAGAAGTATATTTGGTTAAATAAGAGCAGTATTTGTTTGTATGATAAACATTTCCAGATAAACTGCAATAAACATATATTGTTGTATCCCCCCTGTTTGGAGTAATATTTTTTCCATAAAACAGATGAAGCTTGCAAAATTGTTTTATAGGAAGAGATAAGCTCCAAGGTAAAAAGGGTAGCTTGATTTTGTAGGATAAATGAATAAATAAGTCATTTGTTGCAGTATCAAGATAAGTACCATTAAAAGATAGTCCTTTAGTTTTATCTACAATATTGCTGGAGTTTATAACGGCTTGTATGTCATTGCTGCTAAAAAGCTTGCTAATATAGCTGGCAGTAATAAGGGAAGAGGTTATATTATAAGTAGTATTTGAGAAAGAGCTTTCATTTTGTGTCTGATATTGGTAAAAGTCGAGAGTTTCCTTATTATTTAAAGAGGAAATAGAGCAGGCTATGTAGTAGTTAGAGGAAAACTCTCTTGCAATTTCTGACATACGCTCCTGAAAGGTATTTTGTATGTATAAAATATTAAATAAGTAAATAATAGAGCTTATAATTAAAATATATATAGGTAAAATTATACTTGCTTCTACAGTAATAATACCGCGAAGGTGGGTAGATAAAAATGCCCTTCCCAAACTAGAAGTGTTACTGGCGCGAAATATTTTAGAATATTGCTTGCTGCCGGGGAACGCATCAACTATATTTCTAGAATAGTCCGTAGTATTGATACAAAAATCAGTAGCCTGCATATTTTGGAGAGTTGACGAAAATTTTTTAGAATGTTTAATTAATAGAATAAAATCGCCAGGGCTTAGAGCTGCAAAGGGCATATTTATCTATCCTCCTTTCGGTAAAATTTAATAATATTTTTAAAGTTAAATAAGTGAATAATTTGTCATTAGTACAAACCTCTACTGGTAGTTATATGAGGTGGCTATATCATAGTTTGTGGCAAAATTTGTTGAGCCAAAATTACCAAAACTAAAAAAAGTTTTTTTAATACTATAGGAATACTTAATATAAGCACCACATATACAAGAGTTAATCCTAAAGGATTCATTGTAGTTTAGTGACATATCTAATTGAATTAAGTCCATTGTTCTAAAACGAAGAGCTAACTCATTTTGGGCAGTAAGCAGTAATTTTAAGTAAAAACAATAATCATAGCCCTCCTTTCCATTGTTAGCGGATATAGTATCTGGTGATAACCGGGTTATTCCATCTAAGGATAAAGTCCAAGTTTTTGAATCTTTAATAAGTGGAACTTTTTTTCCAGCCAGCAAATCCTTTACATCTATAATACCTTCAGCCGTTGACCATGAGCTAATAATCGCAAATTCTGCAATAGCTGTGGATATTGGACCACCACCAGTGCATTTTTTTGCAAGGTCATGGGCAGCAGTTCTTTTAGTAGAATTAGAAATAATATATGAGGCATTAAGACTTGCACGCATAAAAATTAGCTTAATAGCTGTATTCAAAATATTGGCATCATCATTGGCAGCACCATTAATAATATATTCTAATTCGTAACTAAGCAGGGAATTATGCTGTTTATTAGTGTAACAGTTAAAAATTGAGGACACATATTCCTCCATAGCAATTCGTTCTAATGAAATATGCTCATTTGATTTTATGTATCCTTCGCCTATAACAGAGGCTTCATCTGAAAGCTGTGTATTAAGTGAAGGCAGGGTTAATTTATCAACAGTTGTGGTAGATATTTCTTTAGTATTATCAACCAACAGTAATAATAAATTGTGTTGAATAATATTGGCTATATGATCAGACATATTCTGCTTATATGTAGGTGCTTGAGAATTGCTTATATCAAGACACTCCCTGCGGTCCTCCATAGGAGGATTGTCTAAGATAGATAAATCAATATCTGCTTTTTCTTGATTTTGATTTGTAAAATCAGGTATATCTACCTTAAATGAGTTAGAGGCGGATATAATACTTTGGGAAATGTTAGCAGGCTCCTTATATTTCATATAGCTTTTTACCTGTTCATAGAAGACTGCTCCATCATTGTCGGTAAGCTTTGTAGAAGATAAGATTTCTACATTGTCAATTTGTCCTTGTAAAAAATTGTAATTGTCGGAAAATATATCGGTTGGAATACTCGGGGAAATATTCTCTTTTGCAATAGAGAATAAGTATTCAGTGCAATTAATGTCTGCCGGATTAATTGCAAATAAACCATAGTCCTCAAATAATTCGTAACAATAATTTCCAAAAAGAGAATCAGCAGCAAGCTGTGAAACATCAGTATAATAGGTCTTAATGCTAGTAATACGGGCTGATTCTAAAATATTAAATATAACGCAGATTATAGTAGTAAGGGTCAAAGTCAGCAGTATAGTAACATTTCCATAGAGTTTCTTATTAAAAAGCATTTATTTGTGTTTTAATCTTTCTAAAGACTGAGTTTATAATGCTGGTAATTTGTGATCTAAAAATGACAATTATAGAAACTAATACCAGCAATAGCAAAATCATTTCAATGGAGCTAATAGCAGATAGCCATATACATTGGGATTTAGAGCTGTTTAGGGGGTATAGTCTGCTCCTAATCAGATAGGAGAATTTAATTTTTGTTTTTAAAAAAGTTAAATCAAATCTGTTCATAGTGTTCCTTTCTTTAGGGTGGTGTATATACGGAATTTGGTAGAGTTATTGCAGATAATTAATTAAAAACATTAATTGAAGGAAATATTAAAAAAGGCAGGTATCATTATTAAAATTAATATTGATAAGAATATAAGCATCATAGGAAATATCAGCTTAGTAGAAGCCTTTTCATATTTCTTTTTAATATTTCTGCGTTTTTCCTCATTGGCAAAGGTAACCTCAGAGCTTAAAAGTAAGCGTAGCTCCTTAGTTCCCTTTTTTAAATTCTGTTCTAATAGTGAGCAAAATTTAATATAACAGGGAAGTCCAATTCTTCTTCCTAGATAGAAGTAAGCAGTAGCCTCGGATATACCATTATCTATTTGGGAAATACAAATTTTAAGCTCTTTGTATAAGTAACGATTACAGCTGGAAGGGGAGTGTTCATAGTCATTTACTATTCTCCGCAGGGAAGAATTTATTGTAAGACCTGTATTAATTAGAAGATTAATCTTTGTAATTAAATCAGGGTAATCAGACAATAACTGCTCCTTACGCTGCAGAAGCATTTTTTTATTGTCATTTGCAAAAACAAAGGGGATAAGTAGTGCCAAAACTATCCCGACTGTTAAAAAGGGAGCTTTAGTTCCTCGTCTTTTTCATAATATTTAATAGTATGTCCATTTACATTAGTAGGCAAAGATACATTGCTTTCATATATACTATTTTCACTTTCTAAATTTGACTGAATATTATTGTCATTTGGAGAGGTTAAGTCAGCAACCTTTTGTATAAATATTGGAATAGTAATAGTTGCTGAATGACCCTTGTAGGTAAGGGTGGCATATAAATTTGTAAGTACACCAGCATTAGGGATATTAGCCATATTAATATGGCCGTCATAGTCAAGGTAATTACTATCCTCTATTTCCCAAAAAATATTAATATCGTCTACCCTTGAACTAAAGGAAATATCACTTGATATTTCGTATAGGCTTGTATTGTGATTTAACAGGGAATTTTCTATATTTTCTCTATGCTGGTCAAAGTAAGATAATGCTTGCTCTAAAGAGTAGGCGGCACTTTCAACTTCTAATATAATATCCGTAGTTTCTCCATCAATAACGGCTGTTAATTGATGAGTTTCAGAGGGACTGCCGTCAGTTGGTCTGGCTAAGGAGGTAACATTGCTATTTTTGTTTACTGAGAAGATATTTACAATTAGTCCCAAAACAGAAAATACAAATAAAATCACATATATAGAAGCAATTATTCTGGATTTATATATATTTACCATTAGCTTTGGATTAATACCAATATATAATTTTGACAATTTGGTAGATAATTTTTTATCCCTTTTTGATAATTGGCTGCCATTTTTTGTTTTATCCAAAGTATTTAAAAGGAAAAATGGCATACCATATAGTATTTTTAGTGGATGTTCTTTAAGGGGCAAATGCTTATAGTCATTCCAATGATAATGAAAAGTTGTAACAAATATAAGTAATAATATTAATAAAATTAAACAATATAATAACAATGTTTACACCTCGATTTCTAATATTTTTTTTGAAATTAAGATAGAACACATATAAATAATTAAGCAGAAGGTAGAAACAATAATGCCAGTAATATTATGGTATAAAGGAGAGAAAAAACCATGCTGCGTTAAATCGATATATATAAATATAACAAAGGGCATTAAATACATAATAAGCTGCTCAAATTTTCTAGAAGAAACAATAGTTTCTATTTCCTCTTTTAATTCTATCTTTTCACGAAGGACAAAGGCAGTTGATTTTATAATTGAAATCATATCACCACCACTTTTTTTGGAAATCTTGACAATCTCGCTAAAGGAGGTGATTTCCTCTATGCCCATACGATTACTAAAATTGTCAAATATATTCTCAACAGGTATATTAAGCAATAATTTCTTTTTCATAAGATTTATTTCTTCAAGCATAATAGAAGAGGTACCATAAAGATTTTCAATGGTGCTTTGTGTTTCTAAAATAGCATTTTCAAAGGAATAGCCTGTATTTAAAGAGGCAGAGAGTGCCATAATAAAATCTAAAAATTCCATTCGGATTTTAGAATTGCGTCTTTTATGTAAAAATGTAGCTACGGTCTTAAAAAATTTCCTTAAAAATAAATTAAAGAATATGACCGGATAAATACTGTCATAAAAGAAGTGAGCTATAATGGTTGAACATAGTTCAAAAATAAATAAAAAGAAAAAACGCTCCTTAAGTGACAATTTGTAATTTAAATAGTTTTTTTCGTTCATATAATTATTTGGATTTGGTTATATCATATCTTGTTATATCAGATATGGTTATATGGATTTTGTTGTTTACTATTTGTGTATAGGTAAAATTATAATTGGTAGATTGGCTCAGCTAGACCTGCAAGTAACAGCTTTTCTGTATTTGTAAGCCTGTGACCAGTGAATTCTAGTGAGCCCTTTACTACTTTGCTGGCAGGGTCTTTATCAATAAATTTAAATATGCTGGATATAGTTATAGTGTTGCCGTCAAAGGCTGTGATTTCAGCAATATCTAATACTCTGCGGGATTTGTCCCTTAGTCGCCCTAAATGCACAATAATATCAATGCCTGTAGCAATCTGACCGCGAATAGCACTAATAGGTAGATTTGCACCCATTAAAATCATAGTTTCTAATCTGGATAGCATATCCTTAGCACTATTTGCGTGTCCTGTACTCATACTGCCAGAATGACCTGTATTTAGTACAGTAATCATATCACTTGCCTCCTTTCCTCTAACTTCACCAACAATGATACGATCAGGCCGCATTCGTAAAGATGTTTTAATTAAGTCCTGCATAGTGATTTCACCATTGCCTTCAATATTTGGCATACGGGTTTCTAAACGGACAAGATTTTTAATGTTGGTTAGCTGTAGCTCTGCAGAATCCTCAATAGTAATAACTCTACTGTCAGAGGGGATAAAATCTGATAAAACATTTAAAAAAGTAGTTTTTCCAGAGCCAGTACCACCACTAATAAAAATATTGTAGCCGGCACACACAAGCGTTTTTAAGAAGGCAGCAGCCAGCTCGTTAATGGAATTAAGCTCTATTAGTCTGTCCATAGTAATATGATGATTAAAAAACTTTCTAATAGTAACAATAGGACCATCCAAGCTGACAGGTGGCAAAACAATGTTTACACGGGAGCCGTCCTTTAATCTTGCATCAACAATGGGACTTGCTTCGTTTACACGCCGGTTGGAGATAGAGGCTATTTGTTGAATAATATCAGACAATTTCTCAGAAGATGAGAAGGCAATGTCCGACAAAATTATGTGTCCCTCCTTTTCAATAAAAATATGCTTTGTACCATTAATCATTATCTCTGATATCGAAGAATCATCTACAAGCTCCTGTAGGACATCAAGACCTCGTATGGAATTAAAAAGTGTCTTTTTATATATAATCCTGTCACTTATAGAAATATACCGGCTAAGTCCTTGTGAAAATACTTCTTCTTCTATTAATCTTTCTATTTCCTGGTCGGATAGATTAGTCGATAGGTCAAAGTTTGTAATAAGATTTTGGTACATTGTTTGTAAAAATTCTTTATCAATCATATTTATCGCCTATTATATTGGAGGTAATATAACTTAACAGAGGACTAAGCATAAGCTGATTGTATATTGATGTGTTACCATCTGTGTAGGAAAAGACAGGTGGCGTAATCAATGTAAAAATGTCCTCAGAAAAATCAGTGCAAATATTTTTTGCCGAAACTAAAAAGTCAGATAGTTTTTTTCGGGAAATATCGTCATCGACAACAGGCATATATACCTTGTCACATAAATTGAGTAAAGGGACAATATCAAATAAGGTATTGGCAAAATCAATAATAATGTGAGTGTATTTAGTGTTTTTTAGTTGTGATAAAAAGCTGATAAGTGTATCCGAAGCTAAGTGTCTTAAATCATCTGGATAGATAGCGGGGGGTATAATATCTAGCCCATTAATTGTACAAACAATGGAATCTAAATGATTTATAGTGTTGGAAGAATTGTCCAATAAGTAAAACATAAGCTCGGAAATGGTCTTTTTATCCTTTGACATACTTAAATAATCACAGGCATACTCATCAAAGGTAATGAACAAAGTAGGTGTCTTGCCAGAGTAAGCAGTTGCTAAGGCTATAGCGAATGATGTTTTTCCACAACGCTTAATAGGAGAGTATACACCAATAAGCTTTGAGGTATGGTTTATAGCAAAAGCTGTATAGTTGTGTCTGTCAAGAGAAAAATGGCTCATTATTTTGTGAAGTAAGCTTTGCATAGACTGATACTTAAAAAATACACTGAATGTATAAGAGTCTTTTTCTATAGTAGAATCGAAATTTGTTTCACTAAGTATAAATAAGTTGAGAAAGGATATTTTGTAAAGGGGAAGCGAGCTAAATATATCTTCATTTACAAGTAAAATATCAATCTGCTTATTTACAGAGAAATCTAAAAATACATCTATTTGGGAAAAAGTCATAGTTTCGTAATCAAGGCTTGTATGAATATTAATATATTCGCAAAGGCAGCTGGAATAAGCTGTATCACTATCTAAAAGAACAATAAGTCCGTTGTTCAAAAAATCCTCCTTAATAGGACAAATAAAATAGAAAGATGAAGAAGTGTGCTTATTATATTTCACCTAAAGTCATTAGTCTAATATTATTTTTTAAAAATCAAAAATAAATTGAAAATGTGTAGAAAAACGCAGGACAAAATTGTGCAATATACACAAAATCTTCTGGTAACAGTATAAATTAGAAAAATTTGTATATAATTTCAAACATAAAATACTTGATAAAATATGTAAATTCAGAAGTAGATTAGGAGTAAAAATAATTATGATAGGTATGAAAAAAAAGAAAAAACAATTATCGATAGAGGAAATAGAAAGGCAAAAATTAATTGAGGAGCTGGAAAAAGTAAAAAGAGATATGAATAGAACTTATACAAATCTTGAAAATGTTGTAGACGAAGAAATTATAGATTGTCTTATATATGAATTAAATGCAACACAAATCAGGTATAAGGTTATTTTAAATCAGGTGCGGGAATTACAGTCTATTTAAGGTAATTGAATTAGGAAACTAATTTAAAACAATCCACTTAAAAGGCAGATTTTTATTCTAAAGAAAATAGAAAAATAACCGAAATAATATACAGAATGGATTTTGAAAAACAAGAAGGTTGAGTGATAAAATGCAGGTAAATATAGCAAATAGTAATATTGTTAATAAAGAAAATACAATAGTGAATATAGGTGTGGATAATGAAACACCTATTAAAAGCAGTGGAAAAATACAAGAGGACAAGGTAACTATATATAAAAATAGTAATCAGACAGACAAAACTGTTACATATTCAAAAAATGTAATGGGTGAGGAACAAAATAAGGCAAAGGAGCAAGCTACAGCAGCATCATTAATTGACAGCTTAAACACAATGATTACTCCGGAAGGTTATGACCAAATGGAGGAGCTGGGGATAGTTGTGGATGATGAAAACCCAGAATTATCGATGTCTGTCTATGAAAGAATCCAGATGGAGCTTGCTACATATTGTAAGGACTATGTTCCAACGGGACTTAATATTGATGAAAAAAAATTAGAAGAGCTTTTAGGTTCGGCAGCCTTTGCAAATGCAGTAGATAAGGCAATGTCAGTAAGAAATTTAGATGATCAGACAAAGGCAGCTATTGTAAAGGATGAAAATATTGAAAATTTACAAATAGATAAAGTATATGAAAAAGCTTATAGCTGTATGAAAAATGGCGCAACAAATTATGCAGGAAATAATACAGCAGCCAGCGCAGCAGGTGGAACAGCAAATAGTGCAGGGACACTAGGAAAAGAAGAAATAGATGATAAAGTCTGGGAGGAGTTAAAGCCTCAAATAGAAAAGCTTTTAAGTAATTGGGGAATAGAAAATACAAAGGAAATTGAAGGGATTTCTAAATGGCTTGTGTCAAATGAAATACCTGTTACTAAAGAAAATATCTGTAAAGCAGTAATGCTACAGGATATTTCAAGGCTTGATGAGCAGAAATATAAGGATATGGTAGAAAAAAATGTAGCATATACCCTGTATTTTTCTGGTAATACCAGGGGCGCTGCCATAGAAAAAGGTCAGTATGAATTAGCTGATGTAAATCAGGCTATTGAAAGCATTAACAATATAACAAATGGTCAGTTAGACAGGTTAATAGAGGATAATAAAGAGCTAAATATTGAAAATATAAATAAATATGCAAAGCTTCCAGCAAAAGAAGCAGATATTCCGGTAAAGGAGAGTATTGGAGTTTCTACAAGGGAAAGTGGAAATATTCAGCAGGCCAGTGCAGGAGAAAATGATGAAGGCAATATACAAATTATTACTGCAAGAAAAGTTGTAATAGAAGCCACACTTATAATGACAGTTCCTGCACTTATGAGGGTTAAGCAGTTAGGTATCAATATCAATGTTACAGATTTAACAACCCTGCTGGACAAAATTAATGAAATGGAAAATAAAGAAGCAGAAAAGTATTTGGAAAGTGTTGATGCAAAGGTTACACAAACTAATATTTCAAGCTTTATTGCCACAAATAAGGCAATGCTTACTATAAAACAGACAGATATTTCATTTGTTGCAAGGGTACAAAAAACAGATAGTTTAGAAAAGGTGGCTAAAATTGCCATTAGTTCATACGAGGAAGGTGCTACAAGGGTAAGGAAAGACTTAGGAGATTCCTACGAAAAGGCATTTTCAAATATTGATGATATTTTGGACGATTTAGATATGGAGCCAAATGAGGAGAATAAAAGGGCTGTAAAAATTTTAGGATATAATGCAATGTCTATAACTAAAGCAAGTGTAGAAAATGTAAAAGAAATGGCTGGGCAAATTGATAATTTAGTTGAAAATCTTAACCCAAAGGCAGCAGCATATCTTATAGCAAATGACATTAATCCTATGAAAAAAAATATTTTGGAATTAAATTCTGAGCTTGAGAATATTAATGAAGATATAGGCACAACAGAGGAAAATTATGCACAGTTTTTGTGGAATTTTGAAAAGTCCAATAGTATTTCTAAAGAGGACAGACAAAAGTATATTTCCCTGTTTAGAAATATTAAGTCCATTACAAAGAAAGATATTCAAGCCTTAGGTGCAGTTATTAACAGTAATATGGATTTTACAATAGATAGTCTTTTAATGGCAGTAAAATCAAGAAAAATTACAGGAGAAATATATAAGCGGGGTGATAATGAGGAAACCTATGAGGAATACAAGCTGAATATGCAAAAGGAGGGTGTTGTTACAGACGAGCAGATAAATCAGCTTATAAGCAATCACATTGTAGTAACACCAAGAAATATTAAAAATACTGACAAGCTGCAAAATAAAAAGGATGTTTTTGATACCTTTTATAACAGCAGCAGTGCGGAAGTTAAGACTATTGTAGACGATATTTTAGATGCTGATGACCCAGAGGAGCTAAATCAGGCCTTTGAAAATATTTACATAGAAGCAAAAAAAACTGTTAAAAATCAAATTCATAAAGAACTTCCTTTATATTCGGATATTGAAACAGCATTGGAGAACAGTGGACTTGCAAGAATTGTAAATGAATATGCAAAAAATGATACATATTACATTCCTGTAAAAATAGGAGAAAACATAACAAATATTCACCTTACATTAAAGTCAGGGGAAGGGGAAAGCAAGGCATTTGTAGACATTAAGGAAAGCTGGGCAGGTGAACTTCATTTTGAGTTTTATGAAAATGACAATACATTAAAGGGCATGCTTGTGTATGAAAATAAAAGTAGTGTTAATGAGGTTAATGAAATGGCAGCAGACTTTAAGGCTTTACTCAGTGAGAATAATATACAGGTAACTGATATTACAGTCGTAAATAGTGAAACCTATATAGGCACCAGTAATATAGAAAGTAAAAAAACAACAAGGGAAAGCATTAATAGAAGCAATTCTTTAAATGAAAGGGATACCGATAAAAGTAAAAACAATGAAAAGGGAAAAAGGCTTTTCAGGGCTGCTAAATTATTTATTACTACCATAAGGACTTATGAAACTCAACAAATAAGCCGATAAATAAGTTATAGCAGGGCGTGTCAGCTATTACTACAATGAAAGAAGGAATAATATGAGAATTACTACAAATATATCAGCATTAACAGCAGTAAATCAGCTTAGAAAAAATGACAATTCAGTAGCAAAGTCATTAGAAAGACTTTCATCAGGATATAAAATAAACAGCTCCGGAGATGACCCGGTAGGTTCAGCTATCTCAAAAAAAATGAAAACCCAGATTAGAAGCTTAGGCAGAGCCAGCCAGAATGCGTCAGACGGTATAAGTGTTGTAGAAACAGCAGAAAGTACCCTTAATGAAATTTCTGCAATGGTACAAAGAATTAGAGAATTGTCTGTACAGGGAGCCACAGATACATATACTGATGTTGACCGTGAAAGTATAATGAATGAAATTAGCCAGCTACAGACAGAAATTGATAGAATTGCCAATGACACAGAGTTTAACAGTAAGTCATTATTAAACGGAAATCTAAGCAGAATAACTTATAGCAACAGAAATGAGGTAGAGGTTACATATATGTCGGAGTTTGTTAAGTCAGGTGTCTATAACTTAGATGTTACACCAGCAACAAAGTCAGAGTATACTTCAGGTGCAATGTCACCTACAATGTCTGTTGACGGAACTATTGATATTAATGGGACAACTGTAGAGGTAAAAGCAGGAGATACAATTAATGATGTATTTGAAAAGCTTGTAGATGCAGGAAACAAGCTGGATATAACTGTTGAAAAGCAGGCAAATAACGGCTTTAAAATGACAAGTAATTACACTGGTCTATCATATCCGATTAATATATCTGCCAGTAATACTACTCTGGCAAATGAGCTCGGAATTACAAATGGTAATTATGTGCAGGGACAAAATGCAGAGGTTTTACCAGATGAATTTAATGTAGGTGGTTCAGGCTTTCCAAGTAGTACAATCGTTGTAACAGACGGAAATGATGTAACAATTAAAGCCTCAGAGGGCTTTGAAATGAGAGTAAAATTAGACGACTCAATGACAGGGGCAGGTCTTAGAGTACAGTGTTATGTATTAGAAACCGGCACAATGACTATCCAGTTAGGAGCAAATGAAGCACAGGAAATGGAAATAGACTTACCAGAGGTAACCTGCAAAACCTTAGGCATTGATAAGGTTAATGCCAGAACCTCAAGTGGCTGTCAAAGAGCAATAGTAATGTGCGATAATGCAAGCTCCTTTATTAATACTGCCCGTTCAAGAATTGGTGCATATGAAAACAGATTGGAAAGTACAATTTCATCCTTAGATGTTACAGAGGAAAATTTAACAGCAGCATTATCAAGAATAGAAGATGTGGATATGGCAGAAGAAATGACAACATATACTACAGAGAGTGTATTGACTCAGGCAGCTACATCAATGTTAGCACAGGCAAATCAGGTTCCTGAGAAAATATTACAGCTATTACAGTAGGAGGGATAAATTATGACTAAGGAAGATATTAGAGATTTTTCTATGAAGATTACTCAATGCTCTAAAACAGGGTTAGTTGTAATTACATATGAAATTATAGAAAATTATTTAAACAGTGCTATAGAATGTCATAAAAAAATGGATATTGAGGGCTTTAGATTTAATATTAAAAAGGCTAAGCAGTTTTTAAATGATTTATCATCTAGTTTGGATTTTAATTATAAGATTTCCTTTGATTTAATGAGTCTGTATATGTTTATAAATAATAGACTTGTTAGTGCGTCAGTTAGAAAGTCTGTAGACTTGTTAGATGAATGTTTAAACATTATTGACAGCTTGAAAAATGCCTTTGGAAAAATTGAAGGTGAGGACAAGCGAGGTAAGGTAATGCCAAATAGTGACCAGGTTTATGTTGGATTAACATATGGAAAAGGCAGTAAATTAAATGAGTATTCATTAAGATAAAAATAATGAACTTTAGTCATTTTTTGTTTAAATGTTACAATAATAAAATTTATTTTTAAGTAAATTGCTGATGATTTTTTTGTAATATTATAGTAAAATAAGAGTATTAAAATAGAGTAGGTGATAGGATGAACATAATTACACAAACAGACAGATATATATTCGGCCAGGGAAATCATTATGAGATTTACAATAAATTGGGCGCTCACATTATGGAGATTGACGGCAGAAAGGGAGTATACTTTGCTGTGTGGGCTCCAAATGCAGCATATGTCAGTGTTGTGGGTGATTTTAATGAGTGGGATCCACATAGGAATGGTATGCAGGCAATAGAAACTTCAGGTATCTGGGAGGCATTTATCCCAGAGGTAAAGGAATGGGATACATACAAGTTTGCTATATTTACTAGAGATGGGCGTATTTTATATAAGGCAGACCCATATGCCTTCCATTCAGAGCTCAGACCTGGAAATGCCAGCAAGGTAGCAAATATAGAGGGCTTTAATTGGACAGACCAGAAATGGATTGAAGAAAAGGATAAAGAGGATCCTACAAAGGAGCCAATGTCTATATATGAGGTTCATTTAGGTTCATGGCAGAAGGATTACGAAAGAAATGAATGGGGATTTATTCCTTACAATGAAATAGCACCAAAGCTTGCGGCATATGTGAAAGAGATGGGATATACACATGTTGAGGTAATGGGTATATCAGAGCATCCATTAGACCAGTCTTGGGGCTATCAGGTTACTGGATATTTCTCACCAACTTCAAGATATGGCGGACCGTTTGAGTTTATGAAGTTTGTAGATGTTATGCACGAAAATGGCATAGGAGTTATTCTTGACTGGGTACCTGCCCATTTCCCAAAGGATGCACACGGACTTGCAGAGTTTGATGGTACTTGCTTATATGAGTATCCAGACCCTAGAAAGGGCGAGCACGCAGAGTGGGGTACAAAGGTATTCAACTACGAGAAAAATGAGGTTAGAAACTTCCTTATTGCCAATGCTTTGTACTGGGTTGAAAAGTACCATGTTGATGCACTTAGAGTAGATGCTGTAGCATCTATGCTTTACTTAGATTACAATAGAAGTAATGGTCAATGGGTTCCAAACAAGTATGGTGGAAATGGAAACCTGGAGGCTATGGAATTCCTTAAACATGTTAATAGTATTATGACCAAGAGAAATAAGAGAGCTTTTCTTATTGCTGAGGAGTCAACAGCATGGCCAAAGGTTACAGGCGCTACAGAAGATGGTGGTTTAGGCTTTGGTTTTAAGTGGAATATGGGTTGGATGAATGACTTTCTGGAGTATGTAAAGGTAGACCCATTATTTAAAAAAGGAAATCACAATAAGATGACTTTTGGTATGACATACGCATTTAGTGAAAATTTCATACTTGTAATTTCTCACGATGAGGTAGTTCATCTTAAATGTTCAATGATAAATAAAATGCCAGGATATAAGGTAGACAAATTCGCAAATCTTAAGGTTGCATATACCTTTATGATGGGACACCCGGGAAAGAAGCTTTTGTTTATGGGACAGGAGTTCGGACAGCTATCTGAATGGTCAGAGGACAAGAATTTGGAATGGTATCTTTTAAATGAGCCATTACATAAGGAAATGCAGGACTATGTGGCTGGTCTTTTAAAGATATACAAGAGCAACAAGCCATTGTATGCTTATGACAACAACCAGAACAATTATGATAGTTTCCAGTGGATTAACTGTGATGATGCAGATAGAAGCATTTTCAGCTTTATTAGAAAAAATCCAGACAGCTTTAGCGAGTCACTTATATTTATATGTAACTTTACTCCAATCGAGAGAGATGATTATTTCTTAGGAGTACCACTAAAAGGTAAATATAAGGTAATCGCAGATAGTTTTAGTGAAACTACAGATGAGGACAATTTTGAAACTGCTAAGGCAAAGAGAGATGCAATGTATGTTGAGGATTCTTACACAGCAGTTGAGGAAGAAACAGACAATCTTCCATATAGATTAAATATAAAGCTTAGACCATATGAAGCAATAGTTCTTAAAGCACCTAAGGAGCAAAAGAGGACTAAGGCTGGCGAAACAAAGACAGCAAAGAAATCCAAGAAATAATAATACAATAAAAAATCAAGACAAGTTATTAAAGGCTTGTCTTGATTTTTTTGTAATCTAAAAGTATGAAATATAATATTAAGGGTTGCAGATTTTACAAGGAACATAGCCCTTTTCTAAAATAGTATCCCTGGTTTCATTTGATAAGAGCTTATTATGGTCTGCAATTTCATTTGCGTGTTTACAGCTTGGAAGATGAAATTTCATAGTGTTAGTGTTTAAAATGTAGGTAATTGCAGATGTGGTGGCATCGTTATTAGAGTTGTTATTGGCATTGCTATTGCTGCTGCTATTGTTATTTGTGTTACTATTACCATTACCACTACTATTACTATCTTTTTTTTCTGTATTGTATGAAATAGAATTATTTTTTATTGTAAATTCAATAGTCCCTGCCAAATCTGTACGCAGCACAGTAATATTTTTTGAAACTAATCTTTCTAAGACATCACTTGCAGGGTGGCCGTAGCTGTTATTTCTTTCACAGCTTATAACAGCATATTGTGGATTAACAGCATTTAAAAACTGGCTGGAGGTGGAGGATGAGCTTCCGTGGTGACCAACTACTAAAATATCAGAATTAAGGTTGAGTTGATTATTTAGCATTTCATTTTCACTATACTGGGTGGCGTCACCGGTAATTAAAACAGAGCTGCCGCCAAAAGTAATTTTTACAACTATGGAGTAGTCATTTTCGCTTTCGTATGCAGGGCTGTTAGGTGCTAAAATTTGTATCTTAGCGCTGCCTAATGGATATGTAGTACCTACAGTTGGATAGGTTATAGAAATTCCCTTAGTATTAATGGCTTTTATAAAGGAATTGTAAATACGGGAGCTTGCAGTATAGTTAGGAGCAATTAGCTGGCTGATAGAGTAATTATATATTACACCGACTAAACCACTTATATGGTCAGCATCATAGTGGGAAGCAAAAACATAATCAAAATTGGTAATGTTGTTCTTTGACAGATAGCTGACTAAGAAGGATGAATAGTTACCATTGCCACCATCATACAGCATATAATGATTATCGCAGTTAATTAAAACACTAAGTCCCTGTCCAACATCTAGGACAGTAACATTTAGAAAGCCTTGTGAGTTGTCAGCAATAGAGCTGTTGTCTTTAGAGGAGTAATCATCGTAATTATGGTTATAATCTGTGGTTTCATAGGCAGGGGTATTAGAATTATTTGCTGTGTTTGAAGCATTATTAGTAATACCTATTGTCATTAAAGCAAAAAGAATAACAGCACTTACTACTGTGAGGGGCGTTCTTTTATAGTGTTTGTTTTTCTTATACATTTTCATATATATTTATCCTTACATATATTAATTTGTTTTAATAAAACAGCTAAGTGAGCTGTCAGAAAATTATAACATACAAGTAAGTAATGTGAAAGATAAGCCTACAGCTAACATTCTTGCTTGATAATTGGTACAAATAAATGTATAATGTCACTTGAATAACTAACGCAAGCGTTTATATAACGGAAATGGAGGAAAAATGGTAACATTAAGCAACTACGGCGCATATCTTTTAAACGGTGTAGATGTTGTCGAGGACAATGTTGATGCTGCTAAGGTATTAGAAAGCAGGCTTGGAAAAACTGTTTCAAAGGAAGAAGCAAAAAAGAATACAATAGCTTATGGAATATTAGAAAATCATAATACATCTTCTAATATGGAAAAGCTTCAAATTAAATTTGATAAATTAACATCCCACGATATTACTTTTGTAGGTATTATTCAGACTGCAAGAGCATCAGGACTTACAAAATTTCCTATACCATATGTACTTACAAACTGCCACAACTCACTTTGTGCAGTAGGTGGTACAATAAACGAGGATGACCATATGTTTGGTCTTACCTGTGCAAAGAAATATGGTGGTGTTTATGTTCCACCTCATCAGGCAGTAATTCACCAGTTTGCAAGAGAAATGCTTGCAGGCGGCGGCAAGATGATTTTAGGCTCTGACAGCCATACACGATATGGTGCATTAGGAACAATGGCAATGGGCGAAGGTGGTCCAGAGCTTGTTAAACAGCTTCTTGAGCAGACATACGATATTAATATGCCGGGCGTTGTAGGAATTTATCTTACAGGCTCACCTGCAAAGGGCGTAGGTCCACAGGATGTGGCTTTGGCTATTATCGGTGCAGTATTTGCTAATGGTTATGTTAAAAATAAAGTAATGGAGTTTGTAGGACCAGGTGTTGAAAACCTTAGTGCTGATTTTAGAATTGGTATTGATGTTATGACAACTGAAACTACCTGCTTATCTTCAATCTGGAAAACAGATGAGAAGATTAAAGAATTCTATGACATTCATGGCAGGGTTGATGAATATAAGGAGTTAAATCCGGGTAGTGTTGCATACTATGACGGTATGGTATATGTTGATTTAAGCAAGGTTAAGCCGATGATAGCTATGCCATTCCACCCAAGTAATACATACACTATTGAGGAATTAAATGCAAATCTTTTAGATATTCTTCATGATGTAGAAAAGAAGGCACTTGTTTCACTTGACGGTAAGGTTGATTATAAGCTTACAGACAAGGTTAGAAATGGTAAATTCTATGTTGAACAGGGTATTATCGCTGGTTGTGCTGGTGGTGGATATGAAAATATCTGTGATGCAGCAGACATTTTGCGTGGCAAGAATATTGGTGCAGACGAATTTACACTTAGTGTATATCCTGCCAGTACACCTATTTATGTTGAGCTTGCTAGAAATGGCAGACTTGCAGACCTTATGGCAACAGGTGCAATCGTTAAGACAGCTTTTTGTGGTCCATGCTTTGGTGCTGGAGATACACCATCAAATAATGCCTTTAGTATTAGACATTCAACAAGAAACTTCCCTAACAGAGAAGGTTCAAAATTACAGAATGGTCAGATTGCTTCAGTTGCACTTATGGATGCCCGTTCTATTGCAGCAACAGCAGCAAACAAGGGTTACCTTACAGCAGCAACAGATTTAGATGTTGAATATACATCACCAAAATATCACTTTGATAGTTCAATATATGCCAATAGAGTATTTGACTCTAAGGGTGTTGCAGATGATAGCGTAGAAATCAAATTTGGTCCAAATATTAAGGATTGGCCAAAGATGATAGCTCTTACAGAAAACTTAGTGTTAAAGGTAGTATCTGAGATTCATGACCCAGTTACTACAACAGATGAGCTTATTCCTTCAGGAGAAACATCATCATATCGTTCAAATCCTCTTGGACTTGCTGAGTTTACTTTATCAAGAAAGGACCCAGAATATGTAGGTCTTGCAAAGGAAGTAAAGAAGGCAGAGGAAACAAGAGAAACAGATACTTGTCCAGCGAGTGTTCTTCCAGAAATTAAAGATGTAATGGATGCAATTAAGGCTAAATTTCCAGATGTAAACAGAGGAAATATTGGTATTGGTTCAACAATTTATGCTGTTAAGCCGGGTGACGGTTCAGCAAGAGAACAGGCTGCTTCCTGTCAGAAGGTTCTCGGTGGCTGGGCAAATATTGCAAAGGAATATGCAACAAAGAGATACCGTTCAAATCTTATCAACTGGGGTATGCTTCCATTCATATATGAAGAGGATGAGCTTCCATTTACAAAGGGAGATTACATTTTTGTACCACAGATTATAAATGCAGTAAAAGATAAGCTTACAGATATTCCAGCTTATGTTGTAAAAAATGGCGAGCTTAAAGAGTTCACATTAAAGATGGGTGAGCTTACAGATGATGAAAGAGATATTATTCTTAAAGGCTGCTTAATCAATTACAACAGGAAATAAGAAGTATGTAAATAATAAAGGCAGTTGCTTTAGTCGATTTTTATGGCTGGGGTGACTGCCTTTTGTGATTTAATTTAAGTCATAAAACTACAAATTTAATACAAATATTATATATTTTTAATACATATACTCTTAGGATATGATAGAATATTGCAGGTAAACACATTTAAATAATATAAGTAGTGAAGGAAAACATACATAATATACTTATATGAAGAATATAGGAGGAATAATGATGCAAAAAGCACCTAAATTTGACATTAACGATTTGAAGCCATCGCAGCTTAAGAAAATCGTTTTAGCTGTAGTAGGAATAATAGCAGTTATACTGGTAGTTTTTAACTGCACATATCAGGTAAAGGAACAGGAGCAGGCAGTGCTATTAACCTTTGGTAATGCAAAAACTGTGTCTGAATCGGGATTACATTTTAAAATTCCATTTATACAAACAGTTGAAAAGGTTGACACTACTATTAAAGGCTTTTCAATAGGCTATGACATTGATACAAATGAAACTGTAGAGGACGAATCATTAATGATTACATCAGACTACAACTTTGTAAATGTTGATTTCTTTGTTGAGTATCAGGTATCAGACCCTATTTTGGCATTATACGCATCACAGGACCCTGTTGAAATATTGAAAAATATAGCACAAAGCTGTATAAGAACTGTAATAGGACAGACAGATGTTGATAGTGTTCTTACTACCGGAAAGAGCGAAATTCAATCAGAAATCAAGCAGATGATTAATGATAGATTAAATGAAAATGATTTGGGAATTTATCTTGTAAATATTACAATGCAGGACGCAGAGCCACCTACACAGGCTGTAATCGAGGCATTTAAGGCTGTTGAAACAGCAAAGCAGGGTAAGGAAACTGCAATAAATAATGCAAATAAATATAAAAATGAGAAAATACCAGCAGCAAAGGCAAGTGTAGACCAGATTTTACAGAATGCAGAAGCAAAGAAGCAGGAGAGAATAAACGAGGCTACAGGCCAGGTAGCAAGATTTAACCAGATGTACAAGGAGTACATTAAATTCCCTGAAATAACAAAGCAGAGAATGTTCTATGAAACAATGGAAGAAGTATTGCCTTCACTTGAGATTATTATAGATAGTGGAAACGGTTCGGTACAAAAGATATTACCACTTAGCAACTTCTCAAATATAAACATTGGCAATAATCAGTCAACAACTAAAGAAGGAGAAAATTAATATGAGTAAAGCAAAAAAAGCAGGAAAGATTTCAATAGTTGTATTAATAGTATTAGCTGTAATATGTATATTCTCATCGCTGGTTGTGACATATCAGGACGAATATAAGCTCGTAAGGGTATTTGGAAAGGTAGACAGAGTTATTACAGAGGCAGGAATCAGCTTTAAAATCCCATTTGTAGAAGAGGTTGATACATTACCAAAGGAAATATTACTTTATGATCTTGCTACAAGTGATGTAATTACCAAGGACAAAAAAACAATGGTTGCAGACACCTATGTTCTATGGAAAATAGAGGATCCACTTTTATTTGCGCAGACACTTAGCGGATCAGTTACAAGTGCAGAGGGAAGAATTAATGCGTCTGTATTTAATGCACTAAAAGAGGTAATTGGTAGTATGACACAGGCAGAGGTAATTAGTGCAAGAGATGGACTTCTTAGCAAAACTCTCTTAAATAAAATCGGTGCATCAATGGAGCAGTACGGAATTAAGCTGGTTGATGTGGAAACAAAGCACCTGGACTTACCAAGCGACAACAAAGAGGCTGTATATGAGCGAATGATTTCAGAAAGAAACCAGATGGCAGCTCAATATACAGCAGAGGGTGATTCTCAATCACAAATTATTAAAAATACAACTGACAAGGATGTGTCAATTATGATTTCTGAGGCAGAGGCTAAGGCAGAGCAGATTGTTGCAGAAGGAGAAGCACAGTATATGAAAACCTTATCGGACGCATACTCAGATACATCAAAAAGTGAATTTTACAGCTTTGTAAGAAGCTTAGATGCAGCCAAAAATTCTTTAACAGGTGATAATAAAACGCTTATTTTATCAAGTGATTCACCAATAGCACAAATTTTTATGGGACAGTAATCTGATTAGTAAGGGGTAATGAATTAAATAGGGCATAGGCATTTTCTAAGGTTTCAATAGCAATAGCCTGCATAGCCTCCCTTGTAAAATATCCCTGATGTGATGTTAAAATCACATTGGGGAATGTTATTAATCGGGCAAGCTTTTCATCTTCTATGATTTCACTTGACTTGTCCTCATAATATAAGTCAGATTCTTCCTCATATACATCAAGCCCAACTCCACCAATTCTGCCAGGAGTAAGTAATGCTTCTAAAAGTGCATCAGTTTTAATTAATTGTCCTCTGGAGGTGTTCACTATAAATATACCCTTTCTCATTTTACTAAGAGCAGCCTCGTCAATTATATATTTTGTTTCATTGGTAAGCGGACAATGTAAGGAAATAAAATCAGATGTTCTAAATAGATAATCTAAGTCAACATATTTTATATCCAAGCTATTATTAGGATAAGGGTCATAGGCAATCACATTCATATCAAAGCCCTTGCATATTTTTATCATCGCCTGTCCGATTTTTCCAGTACCAATAATACCAGCAGTGCAGCCATGAATATCCCTTCCCATTAGTCCGTTAATATTCATATTGAAATCTCGTGTTCTGGCATATGCCTTGTGAATTCTTCGATTTACACAAAGATACAGACCCATTGCAAATTCGGCAACAGCCTGTGGGGAATATCCAGGTACTCTAAGAACAGGAATATTATATTTTTGACAGGCTCTTATGTCTACATTATTAAAGCCGGCACAACGCATAAGAATTCCTCGTATATTGTACTTTGCAAGCTCCGCAACTGTTTCCTCGCTTAAATCATCATTAACAAAGGCACACACTAGGTCGCCCTTTTGAGATAGGGCAGCAGTATCTGGAGTGAGCTTTGAGGTTAGGTATATAGGTGTGTATCCATAGTCATCGCAAAGTGGAGTAAACCAAATTTCATCGTAGGGTTTGGAACTAAAAAATACAATTTTCATAATGACCTCCAAATTTTTTAAGTAATTAAGTAAATAGGTGTAGATAAAATAAAGAGTAAATTAATAGTGTGTAGATAAGGATTTTGAATAAAAATGCAAAAATGGTAAGGCTGGTGGGATGGGAATGGTGTGATATGAGTAGTATATGGAAAAAGGGGAAATGTTATTCAAAGCACGGTTTATAGGACTGGTGGTGTGATAAAATAAAAAAGCTAAACAAAAATATTAATATTAGATTTAATAAAGGAGGTAAAATATAAAAATTGTAAATGGTATAGTAAAATTATCTAAAATGAGAAAAGTTATATTGTTGAAAATAATTTCCAATTATGCTATTCTTAGAGATATGAATGTGTCGTTATAATTATGTATATGAAAATGTAAGAGTGCATAATAAGAGTAATTATATAATTATGTGTAAGAGTAGGATTATATATATCACAATAAAATAAATAATCAATATAAGTAGTTAGATATTTTATAATAAGTATATATGATGATGCGAAATAATAGGCTCGAAGAGTAGTTACAATTAGATACATAAGTATAATAATTAGATAATAAAGTACCATTGAATATTGCTATCGGGAGAGAATTAGTGGATGAGCAGTATGGATAATAATTATAATAAATTATACACATTTCAGGAAAAGAGGTAGATATATGAAAATTGGATTGGATATTGGAATTGCATCAGTAGGTTGGGCTGTTGTAGATGATGATTACAAGGTTCTAGAAGCAGGTTCAAACTTATTTGAATCAGCAGATGCAAGCAAGAATGTCGAAAGGCGTAGTTTTAGACAATTAAAAAGGTTGCATCGAAGACAACAAAATAGAATTAGTGATTTTAATAAATTGTGGAAAAAACAAGGATTAGAAATACCACAAGAGGTGTGCAATACCCAGTTATCATTAAGGGTAAAGGGCTTAACAGAGAAATTAGCTAATGATGAATTTTATTATGTATTGGTAAATATGCTAAAGCATAGAGGAATATCATACTTAGATGACGCAATAGAAGACGAAGGTAAGAGTTCGAGTAAATATGAAATGGGAATAAAGGCAAATAAGGAACAGCTCGAAGAAGGAAAACTTCCGTGTCAGATTCAAATGGCTAGGTTAGAGAAATATGGAAAGTATCGAGGAGAAATAATAGACGGGGATATGATTATGAGTAATGTGTATACGGTTTCTTCTTATGAAAAGGAAATAGAAGCAATTTTTGAGAAACAAAAGCAGGAAAATAATTGTATTACAGATAATTTTGAGAAAGAATATATTTCTATTTTTAATAGAAAGAGAAAATATTATGAGGGTCCTGGAAATGAGTTATCAAGAACTGATTATGGTATTTATACAACGAAAATAGACGAAAATACAGGCAGATATAAGACAGAACTTAATTTGTTTGATAAATTAATTGGAAAATGTACTATATATCCAGATTTAAGAAGGGCAGCAGGAGCATCTTATACAGCACAGGAGTTTAATTTACTAAATGATTTAAATAATCTAATTATCAATAATAGAAAATTAGAGGAGGAGGAAAAACATAAAATAGTACAAACAATTCTTGTTTCAAATACAGTTAATATGAGAAAAATAATTGAAAAAGTTATAGGAGAAAAAATAGAAGTAATGTCAGGAGCTAGAATTGATAAGGATGAAAAAGAAATCTTTCATAAGTTTGAACAATATAATAAAATGAGAAAAGAACTTAATGAAATTAGTGTTGATATAACATCGTTTGAACGAGATGAACTTGATAAAATCGGAGAAATATTAACTCTAAATACAGATAAAGAAGCTATACTATTAGCTTTTGAAAACGAAGGCTTGAATTATAGTGAAGAGATAAAAGAATGTTTTGTACAAATAAGAAAGAAGAATGGCAGTTTATTTTCAAAATGGCAATCATTTTCACTCCAGATAATGAATGAATTAATACCCGAAATGTATATTCAGCCTAAAAATCAAATGGAGTTATTAACAGATATGGGAGTATTTAAAACATCTGCAGATGTTTATAAAAATTGTAAATATATACCCAAGGATATTATAACACAGGAAATCTATAATCCAGTTGTAGGGCGTTCAATAAGGATAACTATTGATATATTAAATGTGTTAATAAAAAAGTATGGGTATCCAGAAAAAATAGTTATAGAAATGCCAAGAGATAGAAATAGTGAAGAAGAAAAACAGAGGATTAGTAGCGAACAAAGTAAAAATGAAAAGGAATTGGCTAAAATCATAAAAAGTGTTCATGATGAATATGGTATTGAAATAACAAAGAAAGATTTTTACAGACATAAGCAATTAGGGTTAAAATTAAAGCTATGGGATGAGCAGGGAAGGAGATGCCCTTATTCCGGTAAACCTATAGCTATAGAGGATATTTTGAATGATCCATACAAATTTGAAATAGACCATATAATACCTAGATCAATATCTTTTGATGATAGTAGAAGTAATAAGGTGCTTGTTTATGGAGTTGAAAATCAGGAAAAAGGTAACAGGACTCCATATATGTATTTAACAAATGTAAAAAGAGAGTGGGATTGGCATAGTTATATGTCGTACATACTTGAATTAAAAGCAAATAAGCTTATTGATAAATCAAAAGTAGATAAGTTACTATTCACCGAAGATATTACAAAAATTAGTGTTTTAAAGGGCTTTATTTCAAGAAATTTAAACGATACAAGATATGCCTCAAGAGTTGTTTTAAATACAGTGCAGTCATTTATGAAAGCGAAAGAAGCTGATACCAAGGTAAAGGTTATAAGAGGAAGCTTTACACATCAGATGAGAAAAGCAATGAGATTAGACAAGAATAGGGATGAATCTTTTGTACATCATGCTGTGGATGCAATGCTTATTTGTTATTCACAAATGGGTTATGATACATTCTATAAGCTGCAACAAGGATTTATAGATTTTGAGGATGAAAAAGTAACAGATAAATCATCTTGGGATGAATGTATGAATGAAGAAGTATTTGAACGATATATGTATACTGATAAATGGAGTAAAATTAGAGAAAATATAAGTGATGCTGAAAAAAGGGTAAAATATTGGCATAAGGTTGACAAAAAAGCAAACAGAGGTCTATGTAATCAAACTATTAGAGGTACAAGAGAGTATAATGGCAAAATAGAAAAAATAAACAAAATAAATATATACAGCAGAGATGGATATAAAACATTTGTGAATATGATTAATAGGGGTAAGGAAGAGCAATTTTTAATGTATAAAAATGATAGACGAACATTTGAAGATATATTAAAAATATATAATCAATATAAAGATGCAGTAAATGCCTTTACTGAATATGAAAAGGAAACAGGTGATTATGTCCGTAAGTATGCTAAAAACCACAAAGGTTGCAGAATCGAAAATTTGAAATATTGTGATGGTGAAGTAGGAGCTTGTATAGATATATCTAATAAATACGGATGTAAGGAGGGTAGTAAAAAAGTTATATTGGAAAGCCTTAATCCATATAGAATGGATGTATATTACAACACTAATGATAAAAAGTATTATTTTGTTGGATTGAAAATGTCTGATCTAAAATTTAGTGGTGGCAAATATATGCTGGATGTGAATAAGTATAATAATGTACTTGTAAAAGAGAAAATGCTAAAAGAAGGAGAAAACCGAGAAGATTTATTAAGAAAAGGATATGAATTCAGATTATCATTTTATAAGAATGAGTATATTAAATATGATAAAGATGGAGAGTTTTACATAGAAAGGTTTTTGTCTAGAACAATGCCAAAAGCAAGGAATTATATAGAAACAAAACCAATAGAAGCAAGTAAATTTCCAGGTAAACCACAAAATCAAATTGGTCTTAGTAAAACAGAATATGTTAGTAAATTGCGTGTGGATATTCTGGGAAACCAATATGAGTGTAAAAGAGAAAAATTTGAGTTATGTATTGACAATACATTTTAAATGGGATACTATATATGTAGTAGTTTTGCAATAACTCAATTTTTTCAGATCTACTAAAACAAGGCTTTATGCCGAAATCAAGGACACGCTTGCGTGTCCTTTTTTCTTTATTGGAAATTGGAAGGGAGAAAAGTGAATGGCATATAGAGTGATATTAATAGAAAACGAAGTTGATATTAATTTAAAATTAGATAATTTAGTTATTACAAAGGATGAAAGTGATATATGGATTCCTTTGGATGATATATCTGTTATAGTATTAGATAATCTTAGAATAAATATTTCCACTAGAATGTTAAGCATTATGGCTGAGTATAATATAGCATTAATATTATGTGATAATAAGCATAACCCTATAGGGTATTATAGTTCGTATGATAATCATAGCAGGATGTCCAAGATAATAGGAAATCAAATATCAAAGGATAGAGATTTTTATGACATTATATGGAAAAATATAGTAGAAAGTAAAATTGAAAATCAGGCACAAGTGTTAGAAATATTAGAAAAATCAGAGGAAGTGGTAAAGAATATAAGAGAATATGGGAAAAATGTTAAAGTAGGTGACATAGACAATAGAGAAGCACATAGTGCAAAGATATATTTTAATACATTAATGAATGCAACTTTTTCTAGAGGAAATGATGATATATTAATTAATTCAGGATTAGATTATGGATACACAATACTTCGTTCATATCTGGCAAGGCTGTGTGTGGGCTATGGTCTTAATACTCAAATAGGCATACACCATAAAAATGAATATAATAGATTTAATTTAGTAGATGACTTAATTGAACCATTTAGACCAATAGTGGATGTATATACATATAAAATATTGGATGGAGAAGAATACTTTAAAGCAGAACATAGAAGAAAATTAATAAATATATTAAATCATTATATAAAGTATAATGGTAAAAGAATGTACCTGTGCAATGCTATGGAGGAGTATGTAGAAAAGGTAGCAGCATATATTGCAAATAAAAATGTAGAAATAGTGTTTCCGCAAACAAAGGAATATATAGGAGAAAGTGATGAGCTATGATATTATGAGATTGATGTGTATGTTTGATTTGCCAGTTGAAACAGAGAAGGAAAAGAGGGCGTATAGAGAGTTTAGAAAGCAATTAATAAAAAATGGTTTTGTAATGATGCAGTATTCAGTATATATAAGGACTTGTCCTAGCCGTGAATATACACAACGCTTGGAAAATAAGATTAAAAAGGTTGTTCCTTCTAATGGTAATATAAGATTAATAACCATAACAGAAAAGCAGTATAACGATATGAAAATACTTGTAGGAAGTAAAAGTTTGAAAGAGGCTGCAATAGGATCAGAAAGGATGATTGTAATTTGAAAATAAACATAGAAAAAATGGAAATTGAACTAGGAGAAATTACTCAGTTATGTGGAACAAATTTAAATAAGAAAAGATTTATTATTGATTCAATATACAAATATTTTTCAGGACATAGATATACAGAGTATGAGGAAAATTTTGTAGAAAATGTAAAAATTGACAATAGCCAAATTGGTCGCAAATATTTTGATGTTATTAGGATAAAAAGTATAGATGATTTGATAGTTGAATTAAAAATATCCAAAACAAGTGCTGTAATGCAATGGATTAATTTTCAACTAGAGAAAATAGAATATAAATTCGAATTAGAGAAAGTGGAGGAGGCGTTGGATGGAATCTATGATAATTTAAACGATGTACTTGTTTATAATAACATAGGGATAAAATTTAATTATGAAATTAAAAGTATGTTGGAAATTCTGCAGAAAAGTTATGTGATGCCAGAGCAGGGAGAATTCTTAGAAACAAAAACAGGCTATGAATTATTGAAAATATACCTTAAATTACTGTTAGAATTGCAAAGGTTAATGCCGCAACAAAAGCTAATAATATTGGAAAATATAGATCACATTGTTTCTATAGATGAGTATAATAAAGTTATTCAAATTATTAAGGGAATCATAGTAAATGGAAATATGAGGTTTATATTGACAACTAGCTTAGATGGATATGTTAGTGTTGATAAAGAAATTTTAAGTGGTATAAATGTAATTAATGATGAAATATTTTCCTTCCCTGAATATGAATATTTATATAAATTTATTTTGGATAATTATCCATGTCAGTATATTCCAAGTGATGATGAGGTATTGGAAAAGATAAGGTGGTCAATACAAAAAATAGGTAATAATATAGCAAAATTAGATTTTAAATCAGAAATATATTTAAAGCTAATAAACAAGACATTGGGAATAGAGAGTAATGGATACCAAAGAATAAATCAGATGGAAATATCTTTTATTTGTAGTTAAAATATGCTATAATAGTAATGAGTTAATTGCAAAAGGTAGGTACAAAATATGTTGAATATTACTAGAAAAACGCTTGATAATTTTATAAAATTTGGCGTAAATATGTGATTTGACATTTTAGTACCTGAAAGAATTGAGTTATTGTAAAACATAATTAACTAGCGACAATTCGCTTGCAGAATTTTAGTACCTGAAAGAATTGAGTTATTGTAAAACCTTTTATATCTTCAATATTGGCAGTATCTTATTTTAGTACCTGAAAGAATTGAGTTATTGTAAAACTAACAAGAGCAATGGCAGAAAGTCAAAGAGATTTTAGTACCTGAAAGAATTGAGTTATTGTAAAACTATCTTTTCAAATACATTTGAAGTGTCTGTATTTTAGTACCTGAAAGAATTGAGTTATTGTAAAACCATCACACTGAAGAATTAAACACGATTAATATTTTAGTACCTGAAAGAATTGAGTTATTGTAAAACATAAATATACAAATCAATTTTTGACGATAAATTTTAGTACCTGAAAGAATTGAGTTATTGTAAAACATGGAATGTCGCCAACCACAACGGAAACAAATTTTAGTACCTGAAAGAATTGAGTTATTGTAAAACAATTATGAACTGGCTCAACTAACCAATCTTATTTTAGTACCTGAAAGAATTGAGTTATTGTAAAACTACATATGATAAGAAATGTCAAGTATAAAAATTTTAGTACCTGAAAGAATTGAGTTATTGTAAAACGATGTCATCTGTGATAACTGTTCCCGGATGATTTTAGTACCTGAAAGAATTGAGTTATTGTAAAACTCAAATAATAATGAACTGCTGGGGTTGGCAATTTTAGTACCTGAAAGAATTGAGTTATTGTAAAACATTGCTTGTTCCTCCAGAAACATTTTGAGTATTTTAGTACCTGAAAGAATTGAGTTATTGTAAAACAAATTGACACTTTAGAAAAATATTTTAATAATTTTAGTACCTGAAAGAATTGAGTTATTGTAAAACTAGGCGGTCCTGATATTACACCTACGATTGATTTTAGTACCTGAAAGAATTGAGTTATTGTAAAACTTACTTGTCAATAGTCAATTTCTAATTTCATTTTAGTACCTGAAAGAATTGAGTTATTGTAAAACTTAAATAATAATGAACGGCTGGGGTAGGTAATTTTAGTACCTGAAAGAATTGAGTTATTGTAAAACAGTAAGTATGGATTGTAGCCCAAAATACATATTTTAGTACCTGAAAGAATTGAGTTATTGTAAAACAGGTGCGCTTTATGCTTAAAGAGGAAGAATATTTTAGTACCTGAAAGAATTGAGTTATTGTAAAACGGAGAACCACATATGTCAGTTATAAGAGTAATTTTAGTACCTGAAAGAATTGAGTTATTGTAAAACATAACGCTTGATAGCACTCTGAGCCAATTCATTTTAGTACCTGACAGAATTGAGTTATTGTAAAACTGCCTACTAAGGTAATCGCTGTATATAATCATTTTAGTACCTGAAAGAATTGAGTTATTGTAAAACGATAGTGCAGATCAGGCAACACAGACAGAGATTTTAGTACCTGAAAGAATTGAGTTATTGTAAAACAAGAATGGTCTATATCAGACCAAAGTTGCTATTTTAGTACCTGACAGAATTGAGTTATTGTAAAACCAAACTACATGACAGAGATGCACCTTTAATATTTTAGTACCTGACAGAATTGAGTTATTGTAAAACACTGATATTGTCAATATTGGTTAATATAAGTGCATATTCTGTGTGGAGAGAACAATTATATTCCTGATTTCCGTCAAGGATAAGGTGTGTGTTATAAGAATTACCTAAGGAGTAAATAATTTTATCACCTTTAGTTTTGTAACCACCAGTATAAGATTTATATAGATAATAAAAATATAAAAATGTAAATTGCAAAAAATCACAAAAAAAAGCACCCGAGCTTTCCTGAATAAAGACCGGATACCTTTCAAGTGCGCGATCAGGGGTTCGAACCCTGGACACCCTGATTAAGAGTCAGGTGCTCTACCAACTGAGCTAATCGCGCTTAAAATTTCTTTTGCCTTAACGCAAGAGTCATTATATAAGATTGTACAAAAAAAAGCAAGTGTTTTTTTGATTTTTTTTTAAAAAAATCAGAAAAAGTTTAAAGTTTGTTTATAAAACTTAAAATAAAGAGGAAATCACAATTTTATAAGTATCAAATTAGAAGGTAAAATTGGAAGAGGTGCAAGCAGATAGTAAAATTCGGAATATATATATTTGAAAAGCTAAACCTGTAAAGCAACAGGGCTTGCATTAAGTAAACATTGAATCCTACTACAAAATACGCCCCCAAAAACCAACCATTAAATCAGCAAATAAACATTCATTAAGGCAGCTCACAAATCAACCCATTAAATCAGCCACCTAAATCAGCCTATTAAATCAGCCATCTAAATCAACCTATTAAATCAGTCCCCTAAATCAACTCATCAATCAATCCTCAATTAAAATCTATCAACTAAAACTTAATCCGGTCCCATAAAATATGTAAATAAAATAAGAATTATTAAATATATTTATAATTTGTCCAAAACTCTTTAAAAACTTGCAAAAGATTGTTATACTAGAACAAAGAAAATTTTGGGAGACTATTATGAAACACAAATTCAAAAAAAATGACAAATATTTTACGATTTCTGTATATGCACTGGTAGTTATATTGCTGGCTGCGATAGGGATAAAGATTATTGTTAGCTGGAGTGATACTCAGAAATTTATATCTGCATTAATAGGTGTTTTAACACCATTTTTATTGGGATTTTTTATTGCCTACATTATTAATCCACTTGCAAAGTTTATAAATCAGAGTATTTTAAGGAAGCTGTTTAGAATTAAAAATAGAACGGTTAGAAAGGTTATATCGATTTTATTATCGTATATCATAGTCTTTGGTATGATTGCTACGATAATATTTTATATTATTCCACAGATTGCAGACACACTTACACAGATAAGTACATTTATAGAAAGTGCACAGACTGGTTATAACAGGCTGATTGCACAGATTAGACTTATTGAAGAAAAAAATCCAAGCTGGGATTTTCAGGCAATATATGATTTTATAGAAAAGATACCAAGTGTTGTTTCTGAGTTTATTACAAAGCAGCTTCCACAGATAGTGCCTGCTGTGTTTAGCACCTCGGTATCAGTTATAACCGGAGTTATTGATTTCTTCATTGCGGTAATAGTATCTATGTATATGCTTATAGACAAGCCACATTTGATTAACAATGCAAAAAAGCTGGTGTATGTTCTTTTCGGAACAGATAAGGGTGACAGAATAGTTACTACTGCTGGTGAATGTAATAAGATATTTGGTGATTTTATTATTGGAAAGATGATAGATTCACTTATTATTGGAGTTTTGTGCTGGATTGCAATGACGGTCCTTAACATTCCATACGCATTAGTTATTAGTGTTATTGTAGGAATTACAAATATGATTCCATACTTTGGACCATTTATTGGTGCTATACCAGGAGTTGTATTGCTTATTATAGTAGATATAAAATTTGCAGTTATCTTTGGTATTCTTATATTTATATTACAGCAGTTCGACGGCTTGTACTTAGGACCAAAGATTTTGGGAGAAAGCACAGGACTTCGTCCAATATGGATTATTTTTGCCATAACCGTAGGTGGCTGGCTGGCTGGTGTAGTTGGTATGTTCTTAGGAGTACCGGTTGTAGCGGTTATTTCCTTCCTTATTGACAGAAGTTTAAAATTGCGTATTAAGAAAAAGAATATTGTTTTTGAGGAGGATAAAGAAACCGGAATACTTAGCAGGCAGGGAATTATTGTAGATGAAACTGAGTATCAGGTGGAGGTAGTGGACGAAGAGGGCGAGTAGGAGTGTAGAAAGATTAACAGACAGCTAGTAGGCTGCATAAAACAATAATAAAAAAATCGCTGTAGTCAGACTTGGTAAGTATTTTATGCCAGAGTAAGCCACAGCGATTTTATAATTTACTTCTAAATTCTTTACAATGATTTTTTAGTCTATCTTATTGCAATAGTCTGTTTAGTCTTTTGTTTCACAATATTTTTTTCTATCATTATGTAATAAGCTTTTGAAACTATCGTTTTGCAATAAGCTTATTAATATTATTCCCCATTGATGAAAACTTTTCTTCGTATTCCGTCATTACATTACCCTCATTCATATCACTGTGATGGAGGTCACGGGTGTATTTAGTGATTTCCCAGTTTGCCATAGGGATTTGCTCAAGGGAAAAGTCAAAAAGCATATTGTTATCAGTTTTAAACTCTACAATTCCGTCTGGCTTTAATATCTTGTCATAGCGGGCAAAAAATTCCTTTGAAGTAAGACGGCGCTTTGCGTGTCTGTCCTTTGGCCACGGGTCTGAGAAATTAAGATAAATACGGGAAATTTCATTCTCATCAAATATCTCACAGATGTTTTCAGCGTCCATTCTAATAAAGAACAGATTATTTATATCCAGCTCAGCTCTTTTCTCAATGGCACGAACTAAAACACTGGAATATTTTTCAATACCAATATAGTTGATAGTTGGATTCATAGCAGCAAGAGTGGTAATAAATTTACCCTTTCCCATACCGACCTCTATATAAATAGGATTTTCATTTCCGAAAACCTCTGACCATTTTCCTTTATAAATTTCTGGCGTATCTATTGTAAATTGGCTGGCAGCAATAGTTTCTCTTGAACCTTTTACATTTCTAAGTCGCATAAAATTAACCTTTCTGTGTGTAAACATATAATATATCCCTAGAATGGTATCATATAAGGGAAAATATTTCAAATTTAATTGCAGATTCATATTTAAAATCCATAGAAAAGGCTTATATTTGTAAAATTTCCACACAATTTTCAAGCGTACCTCATATAGTGATTAAAAAATGTATAAAAACTGAAAATATTCATTTGGAGGGTTTTATTTTTTTATCATTGGTAGTATAATTCGCTTGTGAAATATATCACAAATATCTTTCAAAGGAGGTAAGCTAATGGAAGATAACAAGATTGATCAGGTCATTGAAAGTCTTTCCAGAATAGAAGCATCTGCGGTGGGTGTACAGCAGGACGCTGAAAAAGAAAAGACTGAATATGCAAGAAACATTGAAGAGAAAATTAAAAGGTTTGATGAGCAGCTTGATGGGCAGACACAAAAAGAACTTAAAGAGCTAGAAGATAACTTATCAAGTATTCATCAGAAAGAATTAGCCGATATGCGTAATGCCATATTAGATGAGGTTGCAGGTATTGAAGCTTCATATAATAGTAAACATGACCAGTGGGCCAAAGAAATATTTGAACAGATTATTAAGGAGTAGCTTATGTTAAAAGTATTACAGTATGGTGGTCTGACTACAAAGGTACGCGCTATGCGAGGTAAGCTTTTAAAAAAGTCTGAATATCAAAGGCTCACAGAAGCAACTTCAGTCAGCGAGTTTGTAGACCAACTAAAAAAACATAAAACATATGAAGATGTTTTTGAAGAGGTGGACCCAGAGTTTATACACAGGGGTGAAATGGAGAAAATTCTTACATATAGCATATATAGAGATTTCTCTAAGATTTACAAATTTGCCAATATGGGACAAAGAAATTTTCTAAAGCTTTACTTTATGAAATATGAAGTGGCTATGATAAAAAGAGCTATCAGAGGATTAAATTACGAAGACAGCCAGTCTTATTTTGACAAAGCAGAGGTAATATTTACAGAGTATTCCGATATTGATATTCAAGCAGTATATGATGCCACTACAGTTGAACAGATTATAGAGGCACTTAAAGGAACCTTGTATTATGAACCCCTAAAGAGTGTAAGTGAATATGCAGATCATACGATGTTTGATTATGAAATGGCATTAGACATATTTGCATTTAAATACCTTTGGAAAAAGAAAAAGGTATTTAATAGTAAGGAACAAAAAACCATATCAGAGTTTGTAGGAACAGATATTGATTTATTAAATGTATTGTGGATATACAGGGCTAAACAGTATTACAAGCTAAGTAATGCCAAAATATATGACATTATTATTCCTGTAAACTACAGAATAAAATCTGACCAGATTAAAGCACTTGTTGAGTCGCAGGATATGAATGAGTTTATGACCATCATTGAAAAGACAAAGCTGGGCACATATCTAAAGGAAGCCTCCCTTGGCATAAATGATTTAGAGAAGGCATACAGACAGGTAATGCACAAGCTTAACAACAAGTCATTTAACTTAAACCCATATTCCATTGCCTGCGTAAATACATATATGTCAGAAAAAAATGAAGAAATTCAAAGACTGATAAAGATTGCAGAATCAATTAGATATGGATATAAGTCAGATGTAATTATTGCAGAAATAATGTAAACCGAGGTGAAAAAGATTGATAACAAAATTGAATTTTGTTAGTGTTACAGGGCCAAAATCAGACCTTGACAGAATGGTTAGCAAATATTTGTCAAAGTTTGAAATTCATTTGGAATATGCACCTAGTGAATTAAAAAGCTCTAACACACTACATCCGTTTACAGAAGCGAACCCATACAAAGAGGTTTTAAGCAGAGGAGAAGAGCTTTTAGCCTTGACAGGTAGGGAACTTACTGATAAGCAAACGGAAGAAAAAAACGATTTTGAGAAATGTATTAGTGATTTATACGACAAATATGTTGCTCAGAAAAAATTAGAAGAGGAATACGATAAAAAGCTTTTAAGCCTTAATGAGCTGTTAAATAAGGTAATGCCATTCGTAGATATTGAGTACGATATTGATGATATTTTAAAGTTTAAGTACCTTAAATACAGATTTGGCAGAATACCAAAGGAGCATTATAAAAAGTTCGATGAATATGTATATGACAGCGTTGAATCAGTATTTGTAAAATCTATGGAGGATGACAAATATGTGTGGGGTGTGTATTTTGTCCCACAGATAGAAAAGGACAGCGTTGATGCAGCATACGCTTCATTACATTTTGAAAGAACCTATATGCCTAATGAGGTTACTGGTACTCCAAAGGAGGAATGTGACAAGGTTAGGGCAGAAATTGAACAGACACAAAATGAGCTTTCAGAGCTTAAAAAGAAGTTCAAAATTGAGCTTGAAGCAAATATAGAGGATTTGAAGGCAGCAGTTGCTACTGCAAGAGAGCATTCCTTTGCACATGAGATTAGAAAATATGCAGCGTGTACAAAGGAATCAGGTATTTCCTACTATATTCTTTGTGGCTGGATGTCAAAGGAGGACTCAAAGGCCTTTGAAAAGCTTATTGCTGATAATGAGCCAGATACAATTTGTATTGTGGACGAACAGCATAAGGGTGTTGACTCAGAGCCGCCTACAAAGCTTAAAAATCCAAAGTTGTTCAAACCATTTGAAATGTATATAAGAATGTATGGTATACCTTCTTACAACGAAATTGACCCAACAATATTTGTAGCACTTACTTATTCCTTTATATTCGGCGCAATGTTCGGCGATGTAGGACATGGATTGTTGCTGCTTATAGGTGGTTTGCTTCTTTACAAAATAAAGAAAATAAATCTTGCTGCGATTATTGCAAGTGCAGGATTTTTCTCAACAATATTCGGTTTTATGTTTGGCTCAATATTCGGATTTGAAGATATTATAAAGCCGATTTGGTTAAGACCAATGTCAGCAATGACCAATTTACCATTTATTGGAACACTTAACACTGTATTTATAGTAGCAATCGCCTTTGGTATGGGACTTATTCTTGTAGCAATGATACTTAATATGATTAATGCTATAAAGGCTGGAGAAAAGGGCAGACTTATATTCGATACAAACGGATTAATGGGCTTTATTTTCTACGGGGCAGTAGTTTTATGTATAGTGTTGTTTATGACAGGAAATAAACTTCCTGGGGCAATAGTGCTTTTAGTAATGTTTGGTATTCCACTTATACTAATTGCATTTAAAGAGCCTATTATCAACAAGCTTAACAAAAAGAAGGAGCTTATTGAGGGCGGAAAAGGAATGTTTGTAGTTCAGACTTTCTTTGAATTATTTGAACTTTTGTTAAGTTATTTTTCAAACACCTTATCCTTTGTCAGAGTTGGTGCTTTTGCAGTTTCGCATGCGGCAATGATGGAGGTTGTAATGATGCTTGCAGGAGCTGAAAATGGAGGTTCAGGTAATATAATAGTAATCATAATCGGAAACTTATTTGTTTGCGGTCTTGAAGGACTTATAGTTGGTATTCAGGTACTTCGTCTTGAATACTATGAAATGTTTAGTAGGTTCTATAAGGGCGATGGACGAGAGTTCAAGGCTTATGGACGAGAAAAAAAGTAGATTTTGGAGGACAAAAAAATGGCTATTAAAATTACATTAATTATTGCACTTATTTTAACTTATGTTATTCCTTTTGGAGTATATGCAGCAGGAGAAAAGAATAAGGGAAGATACAAGAAGGCATTAGCAATTAATGTTATGTTATTCTTTGGAATACTTATTGTTGGTACAGTATTTGGCTTTGCAACAACAGCACAGGCTGCTGAAGAAACAGCACAGGCTGCTTCCTCTGCAACAGGTCTTGGATATATTGCAGCAGCATTATCAACAGGTCTTTCTTGTGTAGGTGGTGGTATTGCCGTAGCAAGTGCAGCCAGCGCAGCACTTGGTGCAATCAGTGAAGATTCAAGCATCTTAGGTAAGTCACTTATCTTCGTTGGTTTGGCAGAAGGTGTAGCCCTTTACGGACTTATCATTTCATTTATGATTTTAGGTAAACTATAAGATGAAAGCATATTTAATTAGTGATAACATTGATACTGCAACTGGTATGAGATTATCAGGAGTTGAGTCTATAGTTGTTCACGAAAAGGAAGAATTAGAAGACGCTCTTGCTAATGTTTTGAAGGATAAAAGCGTTGGTATTCTTTTTGTTACCGAGTTGCTGTCACATAAGTTTCCAGAAGTTATAGGTAAGGTAAAGATGGCATATAAAGAGCCTCTTATATTAGAAATACCTGACAGACACGGAAGTATGAAACGAGCAGACTTTATTACTTCATATATCAATGAAGCTATTGGAGTTAAACTTTAGAAAGTAGGTGAAGGCTTTGACAACAGAAGAGAAGCTTAAGCATTTTTCTAGTGTAACCCTTGAAAACGTTCAAAAGGAATGTGACGAGATGGTTACCCAATATAAGAAAAAAATGGACGATTACTTTACTGAGCGTAAGGAAGAGTCTATAAAGAAGGCAAAATTAAATACCTCTATTGCAGAGGAGGGAATAAAGAGAAAAGCAAGTCAGGAATATACTTCTATGCAGATGCACCTTAGAAGAAAAATCAACCACAAGCAGGTTGAGCTTAAGGAAAAGCTGTTTGAAGAAGTAAGACAGTTGCTTACAGATTATATAAAGACCAGTGAATATAAGGAGAGCGTTGCTGCCAAAATCGAAAGAATGAAAAAGGTTGCAGGCAATGATGAGCTTATAGTAATTCTTGACCCACAGGATCAGGATATTATAGAAGATATTCATGAGTATCCAACAATGAAAATCAGAATTAGTGACAAGTCCTTTTCTGGTGGAGTTATTGGACAAATTCCTTCAAGAAATATTCTTATTGATGATTCTTACGAAACAAAATTTGAAGAATTAAAAGAAAAATACACTATTGGGGGAGGCAGATAAAAATGGAAAAAACAGGTAAAATTTACGGTATTAACGGTCCGGTTATTTATATTAAAGGTATTACAGACTTTAATATGGGTGAAATGGTTTATGTTAGTGAAGAAAAATTAGTTGGTGAGGTTATCTCCTTAACCTCTGAAATGACTACTATACAGGTATATGAGGAAACCAGCGGCTTAAAGCCGGGCGACCTTGTATATGGTACAGATAGTGCTATTTTCGTAACCTTAGCACCTGGCATCATTAATAATATTTTTGATGGTATTGAAAGACCACTTTCAGAAATAGCTAACAACTCAGGAATTTACATTAGCAGAGGTATTAGTGTTAATTCATTAAATACAGAAAAGCTCTGGGATGTAAAGGTTACTGTAAAGGAAGGTGACTATGTACTTCCTGGCACAATAATAGCCGAGGTTGTTGAAACTAAGTCTATCGTCCATAAGTCAATGGTGCCACCTAAAACAGAGGGTGTTATTACCAGTGTAGTTAAGGATGGTCAGTATACAATTAATGACACAATAGCTACTATAAAATTAAGTGATGGTACTGAAAGACCTCTTACACTTACACAGAAGTGGCCTATCAGAGTGCCTAGACCAACAGCAAAGAGATTTGCTTCAACAAAGCCATTAGTAACAGGACAAAGAATTCTTGATACTTTATTCCCTATTGCAAAAGGTGGTACAGCCTGTGTACCTGGTGGCTTCGGTACAGGTAAAACAATGACACAGCACCAGATAGCTAAATGGTCAGATGCAGATATTATTGTATATATTGGCTGTGGTGAAAGAGGAAATGAGATGACTCAGGTTTTGGAGGACTTCTCAAAGCTTGTTGACCCTAAGAGTGGAAATCCACTTATGGATAGAACTGTTCTTATTGCCAATACTTCAAATATGCCAGTTGCAGCCAGAGAGGCTAGTATTTATACAGGTATTACACTTGCTGAATACTACAGAGATATGGGCTACCATGTTGCAATTATGGCTGATTCAACCTCCCGTTGGGCAGAGGCTTTAAGAGAGCTTTCTGGCCGTCTTGAGGAAATGCCAGCCGAGGAAGGCTTCCCAGCATATTTGGCAAGTAAGCTTTCTGCTTTCTATGAAAGAGCTGGATATTTTAGAAATCTTAATGGTACAGACGGTTCAGTATCAATTATCGGTGCTGTTTCTCCACAGGGTGGTGATTTCTCAGAGCCAGTTACACAAAATACAAAGAGATTTGTAAGATGCTTCTGGGGACTTGATAAATCCCTTGCTTATGCAAGGCACTTCCCAGCTATTCATTGGCTTACAAGCTATAGTGAGTATTTAGGAGATTTAGCAGCCTGGTACAATGAAAATGTAGGACCAGATTTTGTATCCTGCAGAAATCAGATATTAGCAATTCTTAATCAGGAAAGCTCACTTATTGAAATCGTTAAGCTTATCGGTTCAGATGTATTACCAGATGACCAGAAGCTTACACTTGAAATCGCAAGAGTTATCCGACTTGGATTTTTACAGCAGAACGCTTTCCATAAGGACGATACCTGTGTACCTCTTATAAAGCAGCTTAAAATGATGGAGCTTATCCTTTACTTATACGAAAAGTGTAAGGTTTTAGTAAATATGGGAATGCCTGTTTCAGTGCTTAAGGCTGAGAACATATTTGAAAAGGTTATAGCTGTTAAGTATGACATTCCAAATGATAAGATGGAAATGTTTGATGATTATACAAAGCTGGTAGATGAATTCTACAACAATGTAATAGAGAAAAATGCGTAGGAGGTAGTTTTATGGCAATATCATATTTAGGATTAAGCGAAATAAATGGACCTCTAATTGCATTAGAGGGCGTAAAAAATGCTAAGTTTGACGAAATCGTTGAACTTACAGTAGACGGTATAAACGGCAAGGAAAGAAAAATCGGAAGAATAATCGAAATCTATGAGGAGAAGGCTATTATTCAGGTATTTGAAGGTACAGAAAATATGTCACTTAAAAATACCCATACAAAGCTTACAGGACATCCTCTTGAGATTGCATTATCAGAAGATTTGCTTGGCAGAACTTTTAATGGTATAGGTCAGCCAATAGATAATATGGGACCTGTTGTTTCGGATATTAAGAGAGATGTAAACGGAAAGCCATTAAACCCTGTAACAAGAGAATATCCAAGAAACTATATTAGAACAGGTATCTCAGCTATTGACGGACTTACAACACTTATTCGTGGTCAGAAGCTTCCAATTTTCTCTGGAAATGGTCTGCCACATGATAAGCTTGCTGCACAGATAGTTAAGCAGGCTTCCTTAGGCGAAGGCTCAGATGAGGAATTAGTAGTTGTATTTGCAGCTATGGGTGTTAAGTATGATGTAGCTGAATTCTTCAAAAAGACCTTTGAGGAAAGTCAGGTTATGGACCATGTTGTAATGTTTTTAAATCTTGCAAATGACCCGGTTGTTGAAAGACTTATTACACCAAAGGTTGCGCTTACTGTTGCTGAATATTTAGCCTTTGATTTAGGCAAGCAGGTGTTGGTTATACTTACAGATATGACCTCCTTTGCTGAGGCAATGCGTGAGGTTTCATCATCAAAGGGTGAAATTCCTTCAAGAAAGGGTTACCCTGGCTACCTTTATAGTGAATTTGCTACTATATATGAAAGAGCTGGAATTGTTAGAAATTCTAAAGGCTCTGTTACACAGATTCCTATTCTTTCAATGCCAAATGATGATATTACTCATCCAATTCCTGACCTTACTGGATATATTACAGAAGGACAGATAGTATTAGACAGAGGCTTACATGGTCAGTCAATTTATCCACCAATTAATGTACTTCCTTCATTATCAAGACTTATGAAGGATGGTATCGGCGAAGGCTATACAAGAGATGACCATCAGGCAGTTGCCAACCAGTTATTCTCTGCATATGCAAAGGTTGGAGAGGCCAGAGCCTTAGCTTCAGTTATTGGTGAGGATGAGCTTTCTGATACTGATAAGTTATACTTAAAGTTTGGTAAAGAGTTTGAAAATCACTTTGTTGGTCAGAAGGACTATGAGGACAGAGATATTATTACAACCTTAAATTTAGGCTGGAAGCTTCTTCATATTTTACCAAAGGAAGAGTTAGATAGAATTGATACAAAAATTCTTGATAAATACTATGAGGCTACTGCAGACATTGATGTAAATATAGAAGGTGATAATTAATGGATCCAAATACCTTTCCTACTAAGGGTAACCTTATATTAGCTAAAAATTCCCTTGCTCTTGCAAAGCAGGGCTATGAGCTTATGGATAAGAAGAGAAATATTCTTATTCGCGAGCTTATGGAATTAATAGATAAGGCAGACAGTATTCAAAAGGAAATATTAGTTACCTACGAAACTGCCTACAAGGCATTAGAGGCAGCCAATATTGAGCTGGGTATCAACTATGTTATGGAGTCTGCTTCATCTGTTCCAACAGAGGAGTCTATTACTATCAAATCAAGAAGTATTATGGGTGTGGAAATTCCACATATTGATTATGATAAAAATAGTATTAGTCCTACTTATTCCTTCTATGGATCTTCTCTTAATCTTGATAAGGCCAGAGTTGCCTTTGAAAAGGTTAAGGAGTTGTCAATAGAGCTTGCAGCAATAGAAAATTCTGCATACAGGCTGGCTACAAATGTTAAGAAAACACAAAAGAGAGCCAATGCTTTGCAGAACATAACAATTCCTACCTTTACCGAAAGAGTAAAGAGCATTTCTAATGCGTTAGAGGAAAAGGAAAGAGAAGAATTTACCAGACTGAAGGTAATTAAAAGACAGATGGGTAACTAAAATGAAGAAAAAATTGAGTTTTTTCCTTGTAATTATTTTTATTATTAATACATTAGCACTTAATCCAGACACTTCTTTTGCAGCAGAATATCCTGCTGCACCAGAGGTGTCCGGGTCAAGCGCTATTTTAATGGAGGCAGATACAGGAGCTGTTTTATACGAGAAAAATAGTCACAAAAAGCTGTATCCTGCCAGTATTACAAAGGTTATGACAGGACTGCTTACTATAGAAAATTGTAATATGGAGGACATAGTTACATATAGTGGCAAAGCATTAAGCTCCCTCCCTTTTGATGCAGCAAAGCTAGGTCTTGTAAGTGGTGAAGAAATGACCGTAAAGGACAGTTTATATGCGTTGTTGCTTCGTTCCTGCAATGATGCAGCAGTTGGTCTTGCCTATCATATATCCGGCTCAGAGGAAGAGTTTGCAAAGCTTATGACAAAGAGAGCTAAGGAGCTTGGAGCTACTGATACGAGCTTTGTTAATGCAAGTGGCTTGCAGGACGAAAACCACTATACAACTGCATATGATATGGCAATGATTACAAAGGCTGCCATTAATAATCCGATTTTTACTGAGATTTCTGGAACAGAGAGCTATGTTTTGCCAACAACTAATAAATGTAATGTTGAGCGTACTCAGGTAAACAGACATCAAATGTTAGTTTCTACCAGCGGAAATTATTATCCTTATGCAATAGCAGGAAAGACAGGCTATACAGACGAGGCAGGCAGAACTCTTGTAACTGTTGCAAAAAAGGATGGAAAAACCCTTATATGTGTGTTTATGAACTCTACAGATGAGGAAGTATTTAATGATACAAAAAATCTGTTTGAGTATGGCTTTAACCATTTTGACAAGGTTAATATAGCCGAAAATGAAACAAGATTTAATCAGGATACAAAGGATTTCTTCGTAAAAATGAAGGATGTGTTTGTTAATCAGGGAGGCTTATTGAATGTAGGCAAAGGCGACTATGTAATGGTGCCAGAGGGTGCGTCAATGAGTGACTTAAAATATGAAGTAGAATATTTAGATGATACCTCTAAGGGTGAGGTCGCCCAAGTAAAGTATTATTTTGGAAATAAATATATGGGCAGTACAAAGCTTAGTATTGAACAAAAGCAGGAGGAAACAGGAAATGTATCTCCTGTAAAAACTGAGCAGGATAATGAAAGCTCTAAAATAGCTAATATTCCAATTAACATATGGCTGTTTATATTGGGAATATTAGTGCTTATAGGAATTATTGTATATATTGTTTATTTTATAAAAACAAAGGATAAGCGAAAGAGAAAAAGAGAGCGTAGACGGGTGTTTAAAGAGTCTAAACAGAGATTTAAAAGGAGAAAAAGAAGAAAGATTAAATTCAGGTAGGATTTAGATAAAACATTAGATATTTATCGTAATCCTATGTATGTCTTTTTTTGCGTCTTTTTGCTCTTATTTCTAATTGACGGTTTTTGATCTTGTTTACACCTTCTTCATTAGTCTGCATTAATGTTTTTATTACAAAGTAATGTTCTCCGGAAAATCGTCTAATCCTGATTTTGCCGGCAAGAAATCCATGCTCTGCACAGTAGCTTAGTGAATAATAGGTTTTAGCATTATCGGAGAACCACCTGATTTTTTTCTTTGCTTTTTTTCCACACTTATAGCAAATTGTGGAAGTAACATTTTTATCACTCATTGCATCGTTTTTACTGTCAAAGGAACGGGAAACAAATTGTGAATGAGTATCATAAACAACAGATATTTCCTCGCTTCGTGTAGTAGGCACCTGATAATAGTCAATAGAGTAATTCTTATTTATAAGGTCTATATCAAGCTTTTGAAATACATACGCTGTGTATAAAGCATCATAGTAAGCTCTATGAAAAGGCTCATCAGTTTTAATGTGCAAATAGTCTACTGCATACTCTAAAGAGCGAGTATTTCTATCTCCATTTTCAAATTGTATATTAAAAATACGCTGTAAGTCAAAATAGAATATAGGTGGCTTGGGCAATGGTATATGATGATAACGCATATTTCTGAACAGCTCTGTTATATCAAGAGAACCCCAGGTACAAAACTTATATTCATCACCACACCAGTTTATAAAAGCCTGGGCAACAGTAGGAAAGCTTTCCCCTTTGTTTAACTCCCTCATGGTAAATCCTGTAATGTCCTTAATAATATGGTGAAGCTCTTTATATACTACCGGCTTTATAAGCTTGTTGAAAGAATCTATAATATTTCCGCTTTCGTCTAACTTTATTGCACCAATCTCTATAATTTCAAAAGGGATTTGCGAAAGCTCCCCGTCTTTTCCTTTGGGAGATTGATTCCATTCTAAGTCTAATACAATATAATTCATAGCGTTATAAGTTGGCAAAGAGCGCAGCTATCTCCTCTTCTGTTAATTGTCTGTTTGGGTTGTCATCTAATCCGGCCATAGCTGAATCAGATGGTGTTGAACTCATTTCTTTATCTAATTCACTTGAGACCTCAGGTGCGATTGTATTTCCCTCTGTTTCCACCATATCATCAAGAGCTGACACATTTACATCATCAATAATTTCCTTTGAGGATGCAGTATCACCATCAGTTATTTGTACATCATCAGCATCCTCTGGAATCTCAAAGGATTCAAAGTCGAACTCATCATCCTCCTGCTCCATATCATCAGTTGAAGCTGCAGACGAAGCTGGATATAATTCAGCACTAGGTGCTTCAACAATAGGAGTATCAACAACTGGGGTGTCAACAATAGGAGTGTCAATCGTTGTGTCATTAACTACAGGAGAACCAACAGTTATGTTATTTGCCGCAGGAGCTTCTGCTATAGGAGTATCTGCAACAGGAATATTAACCACAGGAGTATCAATAGTTGTGTTATTTGCTATAGGAGCTGTAGTTGAAGCTGTGTTCACATTCATACTTGCAGTTGTATTTACATTTATGTTTGCGTTTGTATTAACAGCCGAATTAACATAGCTTGTAAGATTACTATTATCTAAGGCTGACTGGCTGTTGCCTAAAACCTCACGGACATTTTTTACTAAATCAGCATTTGCTTTAACAAGCTCATTAACTGTAATAGCTGACTGAACCTCCTTTGCAAGCTTGGCATTTGATGCAGAAAGCTGTTCAATAAGTGAGGACATATCATTTCCCTCTGGCTTTGCAGTAATTTGTTTTGCAGCGATTTCTTCGTTTTTGGTAATCATGGCATTAACCATATCCTTTTCATTAGAAATCATATTGTTCATCATATACTCAATAGCCTTGATATTCTGAGCGTGCTGCTTTTGAGCCTCTTGTGTGTTTCTTTTGGTGGCAAGATAAATAGCCTTGCTCGCCTTTAACATCATTTCGTTTTGCTCATTTAACTGCTTTGCGGCAGCCTCCTTTGCCTTTGAAATACTATCAAAGGTTAAATATCCTAAAATAATCATAATAATACCAATGCCTATAAGCATAAAGTAATTATATGGATTTGTCATAATAAAATAAAGCTCAAAAAAGATAGCTACAATAAATGCTAATGCAAAAAAAGTAGTTCCGTAATTTTTGTTTGGTTTTGTATCCATGAAAATCTCCTGAATCTAATTCTTTTATAATCGGGCAAATAAAACATTATCTTTTTATTTGTCATAATATCATTATTACTTTAAACACTATGTGCAGTATATCACAAAATATGAGTATTTACAATTAAGACTTTATTTGTTAAAATGACTAACGAAGTGGTGCTTTTGTGATGATAGTTATAGTATAACGCAAAAGCTTATCACATATTTGTTCATATGATTTAAAATAAAAGTGTGTAAAAGCATACATATGCTTAATCATAAATACAGTAACCGTAGGGATTGAAAAACCCGAAAATGCGGCATTTGTCTGACTAGTTAAATGGATATAACGGGGTCCTCCTAAGACTCTATTCGGGGTTCGATTCCCCGGTCGGACATCCTCGTTCTAAGTCAATTTTTGGAAAATTTCGAGAGGCGATTCGATGATGATTTTGATAGTTTTTTTGCTAATCAAAAGAGAAAGGCTAGCTGAAAAATAAAATGCAATCCTTGTCACTTGTTGATATGTGGCAGAGAAATTAACATCTGACAGAAAGGAATTATTATGATAAAAGGATTTGAAGAAGCATTTATGGAAGCACAGAGTGGTGCAGTATCTTTAGTATTAGAAATGTTGGAGGATAATTTAAAAGAAATTGATAAAATATATATATATATGTATCAGAATTCAAATCAATTGTTTTGCAATACTTTTTTTTCAAAAGGAGAAAAAATTATAAGAACAAATGAACTAATAGAAGATTATTTAGTATCTCAATATTTAAAATGCGCAACGGATGATTTAAAAAATATTATAAAAATATGTCAAACATACGAAATGAAATGCCCATATGAATTCAAATTAATATATGATGTCAATAATGGTAAGTTTGATTCGGAATATAAATATGACGAGGTTGAGGCAAAAGATGGTATAGCATATGTATATATGGATTGGAGATCTGAAATTGGGAAAAAAATAAGTAGTACAATGGAGGCTTAACATTGATACCGGAAAAACAACAAATAGATGAAATTATTGCTAATTCACAAGTAGCCTTTATGAATGGAAAGTATTATGAAGCTTACAATCAAGCTCAAGAAGCAATATCTATTGATCCTAATTGTGCAGATGCATATCAATGTGCTGCTCTGTTATTTATTCGTATAAAGATGAAAATGGAAATAAAAAGTAGAAGTGGGAAACTTATAATACAAAGAGAGAAGCCGAAAAGAGGAAGGTCGAAATTGAAGCTCTTACAAATATGAATAACATAGTTGTACCAAAATGCAAAACATTAAATGAATTGCTGGATGAATACATTAATCTGTATGGTAAGGATATATGGGATTTAAGCACTTATGATGGCAATATATCACTTATAAATAATTATATTAGACCAATAATAGGTGAAAGCAAGCTGTTAAATGGGAAATAATGGATAAAAACCCTGCTTACTATGCGACTGTACCTAAGTATAAAAGTAAATCGAGGGATATATGGATAGGTGAAACGCTATCATATGCTTTAAGTGTATGTGATAACATACATTTAAAGCTTGCATTAAATCTTACATTTGCAGGTCCTCTAAGAATAGGAGAGTTGCTTGGATTGACATGGGATTGTGTTGATGTATCGGATGAAGCAATAGAGGAAAACAGAGCATATATTTACATCAATAAGGAGCTTCAACGAGTGACAAAACAAGCACTTATGGAGTTAGGTGGCAAAGATGGATTGAAATGATGGCATAAGCATTGTCAGAAATCGCAATGGTATTACTGTGGAGAATTCGAGATGTATCCTGACACGCAATGATATAATAAAGAGCGATGCATACCAGAGTGGCTTTCTGGAAGGGACAACTCCGGTATACGAAGCATATATGTGAAGATTCAGCTGTGGCAGCTATAGGTAAAAATAAAAGGCTTAATAAAGCCTTTTATAATTCTACCTTGATTTTGCCCTGAAGCCAGATAGTTCCCTTAAATCTTCTGCCTACAAGTGGCTCACCTACAATATCTGCCTTATTAATTGCAGTCGTAATAATTATTCCGTTATAGCTGAGCTTTAATATATATATTTCCTCATTTGTAATGGTATTTTTTGTTAGCCTAAAATCTATAATATCAGCCACAATAGTATATAAATCACTTTCTAAACCATATGGCATAAATGACGATTCCACAATAGTAAATACATCTTCATTTTTAATTCTCTTAGATAACTTGGCAATAGTATCCATATCCTCAAAGGTCAGGCTTTCCATTGCTGACTCGTCGCCCTTTCTGGCTGCCGCAATAAGCTTAGCCCTGCGATACATATTCTCCTTTTTTCGTTTTGCATCACCGGGAGCTTTAGAAACCGGTAATAAAACAGTACCATTAATTGATAATGCAGAAAAGGCAACTAAATACTTGGAAATAGTTTTTTCTTCATACAAAATATTGATGTAGTCCATAGGATTAACTAAGTGAAAAATAATTGATACACCAACTCTTAAATCCTCGCAGGAGGCAATAAAGGAAAATCCGTTGTATCTTTTTTCTATGCACAAATCAATAGGAATAAAAAAGTCATTGCTGTCAACGAAGGGAATGTAGCTATCAATAATGTAGTCATCATCCTCCTCAGTTCCATAAAATTTTATTCCAAAACTTTTATTATATAAATGAACAAATTCATAAATCTTTCCTGTTTCCTCATCATCTATGTAATTCATAAAATCTGGAAACAGGGAAGCCCTCGCAATAATATCTCGGAACTGGGTTTTATTTTTATATCTGTTAAAGCCTAAGGCACGCAAAAATGAGTTCATATTACTCCTTCATATATTTTCACAACTTTAAAAAACAAAGGTATAGTAAGTTTAATTTACAAAAAAGTCAAGTAAATAATACTATAAAATAAGTATTAATAAGGTTTAAAAGTAATTAAGGGTTGTAAAAAGGTATTATACATTATTCAAAATGTTTCATAATTGTAAAAAGGTATTAGACATTATTAATTGTCATAATTATTTTCTTATAGTATAATGGTTAGCATTGCAAAAAGAAAGGAATTTTCGTAATGTATAAGATATTGGCATTGGATATTGACGGAACATTAACCACCTCTCAAAAAGAGGTTACAGATAGAGTAAAAGAAGCTATTGACAGTTTATATAAAAGGAAAATACCGGTACTTTTAGTATCTGGCAGACCTACAGAGGGTATTTATCCTATAGCGGATAAAATTGATTTAATGAATAATAATGGATATATACTTGCGTTTAATGGTGGAAAAATCATAGATGTCCAGACAAAGAAGGTTATTTATAGCAAAGCTATTGATAATAGTCTTATTAATGACATTTGTGATTTTGCCAGTGAAAACCACCTGGCAATATTGACCTATAGGGACGGAAAAATTATTACAACTGATACAGAGGACGAATATGTAAAAATTGAGGCAAGAATAAACAAATTATCAGCTGTAAAGGTTGAGGATATGAAAAAGGAAGCACCTTCTAATCCGGACAAGTTTCTTATTGTTGGCGACCCTGCAATACTAGAGCACAAGGTTGTAGAAATGGCAGAAAAATTTAAGGGCAAGCTGAACATATTCCGTTCAGAGCCTTACTTTATAGAAATAGTTCCTATGGGAATTGATAAGGCACAGTCCCTGGAGGTATTACTAAAATCCCTGTCCCTTACAAAGGAGGAGTTAGTAGCCTGTGGTGACGGAAGAAATGATGTTACAATGATAGATTATGCTGGAATGGGCGTGGCAATGGAAAACGCCTGCGATGAAGTAAAGGCAGTAGCAAACTACATTACAGCCTCAAATGATGAGGATGGAGTAGCAGTTGCTATAGACAAATTTTTTAGTCAGGTATAGATTATAAATAGTAGAAATACAGTGGGTTATGTGATAATATGAATAAAACGACAATTTCAAAAACAGACTAGAGTACCGCTACATTGGAATCGGGCGAGGTGTGTCTGCCAAGAATTATTCATAATATAATTATCCTATTTATAAGAATAATAGGGATTAAAGGATAATGAGAATATGAAAAAATTCAAAAGCAGACCGTATGGAAATGTCGGTACTTAGGTTGAGGAGGGAGTTACTCCCACCTCAACCTTATGTACCGCTACATTGGAATCGAGCGAGAGCGTGTCTGCGTTGAATTTATTCATATTCTCAAAATAACACTAATTATACTAGAAAAGGAGGAAATATATTATGATATATATTCCAAAGGGCGTTTGCTCAAGACAGATAGATATAGAATTAGAGGACGGAAAGGTAAAAAGTGTAGAATTCGTTGGTGGCTGTAGTGGAAACACACAGGGCGTTTCAGCCTTAGTAAGAGGTATGGATGTTGATGAAGCCATTGAAAGACTGGAAGGCATAGATTGCAGAGGCAGAGGAACCTCTTGCCCGGACCAGCTTGCAAAGGCTTTAAAGGCAGCAAAGGAGCAGGCATAATGGAAAAAATAGCAAGCTTTACTATAGACCACCTGAAACTCCTTAGAGGAATATATGTATCAAGAAAGGATAAGGTGGCTGATGGGGTAGTTACTACCTTTGATATTAGAATGACCAGGCCAAATTTTGAGCCGGTTATGAATACTGCTGAAATTCATACAATAGAGCATCTGGCAGCTACATTTTTAAGAAATCACAAGGAATACGGAGAAAAAATAGTTTATTTTGGACCAATGGGCTGTAGAACAGGCTTTTATCTTCTCTTAGCAGGAGATTACCAGTCAAAGGATATAGTACCACTGATTACAGAAATGTTTCAGTTTATAAGCACATTTGACGGCGATGTTCCGGGTGCTAGTGCAAAGGATTGTGGAAACTATTTAGATATGAATTTGCCAATGGCAAGATATGTGGCAAATAAATTTTTAGATGAGGTTTTAACAGATATAGGTGAAGAAAATTTAATCTACCCACAATAATAATTTTGCAAAATTTCTTTACAATGGAAAGGGAAAAAATATGGTAGGCATAATAGGTGCAATGGAAGTTGAAGTATCAAAGCTTAAGGAAATGCTGCAGGATACTGAAATAAAAAATAAAGCAGGAATGACCTTTGTAAGTGGCAGCTTAAACGGCAAGCCGGTAGTAGTAGTTCGTTCTGGTATAGGAAAAGTTAATGCAAGTATATGTACACAGATTTTAGCCGATGAGTACAAGGTTAATTATATTATTAATACTGGTGTAGCTGGCTCCCTTCACAATGAAATCAATATTGGAGATATTGTATTGTCAAAGGATGCACTTCAGCATGATATGGATGCAACAGGCTTTGGATATGCTGTTGGAGTAATACCTCAAATGGAAAAATCGATTTTTGAAGCAGACGAAAGACTTATTCAGATTGCCGAGAAGTGTATTAAAGAGGATATAACTGACATTAACGCCTTTGTAGGCAGAGTAGTCAGTGGTGACCAGTTTATATCGGACAAGGGCAAAAAGAAATGGATAGTAGATAATTTTCAGGGCTATTGTACTGAAATGGAGGGAGCAGCCATTGCACAGGCAGCATACCTTAATAACATTCCATTTCTTATTATCAGAGCAATATCTGATAAGGCAGATGATAGTGCTACAGAGGATTATCCAACCTTTGAGGCAAAGGCAGCACAGCATTGTGTAAAGCTGCTTTGTGAAATGGTTAAGGAAATATAAAGGTCGCAAATTAGCCATTTATGTCAATGAAAATAAGTTGAAAAAGCTATCCTGATAATATATTATCAAGGTAGCTTTTTTATATGGGAAAAGTAAGGCTGCCCCTAAAGCTGATGAAGCGGAAAGGAGCTGCCATAAGACATAGGAATTATTACTTAGGGGGTATTATAATGTTTGAAAAAATATCTATTACTTTAATTGTGTTAGCAGTTCTCTTAAAAATTTTCCATTTAATATTATGCAGCGAATATAAAAATAATTTAAAGAAGATGGCTGTAAAAAGGGAAGGACAGCTCTTTAAAAAAATATCAAAAAAATACACATATTGTTTAGAACTTTCAAAGCCTGTAGAAAACACATATGCCTTTGCCGGGGCAGAAATTGAAGAGGATTTTATGCAAAGAAAAACTATTGACTTTTTCCACAGGACAAGCACTTTTTTTGCAGTATTGTCCACTTTTTGTGTAATGTCATGCTTAATATTTACAAGCATTGTGGAAACAAATGCTGATAAATACCTTATACCAGAGAAATTAGTTTATATTCAAATGATTGGCTTGGTAAGTTTCATTTTAATAGACAGAGCTGCTGATGTAAAAAATGCAGTAGATAGCTTTACGATATTAATGGTTGCTTATCTGGATAATAGTGTTGCACACAGGTATAGGGAAAGAGAGCGAAAACCGGCTGTGACAATAAGAGAGCAGACAGACCAGCTAGAGGAGTTAAGGACAAAGGAAGGACTAAAGGGGGAACAGATAATTGAAAAAACAGAAAAGCTTGAGGAGGCAGAAGCAATAGCTATGACACAAATGGGAGAGCCTTTAAAAAGTAAGGTAAATATAAGAGAGGTAGTTAATAAAAATGTGGACAAGACCATAGCTGAAGAAATAATAAATCAGGTTTTGCAGGAATATTTGATATAAAATGTTAAAAAAAACACAAACTACATTTAAAATACTTGTAAATGCTGGTTTTGATGATATAATAGTTAAGGATTTCATCGAAATATGATGAATAATACATCTTACCAAAGGTGTAAATTAAAATAAAGTAAAACAGGAGTGAAATGAAATGGCAAAAGTGACATTTGATTATTCAAAAGCAGCTTCATTTATTAATGCAAACGAAATGAAGTATATGGAAAAGCTTGTTTTAGATGCAAAGGAAACTTTAGTATCTAAGACTGGTGCAGGCAATGACTTTCTTGGATGGATTGATTTACCAGTAGATTATGATAAGGATGAGTTTGCCAGAATCAAGCAGGCAGCTAAGAAGATTCAGGAAGATTCAGATGTGTTACTTGTTATTGGTATTGGTGGTTCTTACTTAGGTGCCAGAGCAGCCATTGAATTTTTAAGACATAGCTTTTACAACAATGTAGATAAATCTGTTAGAAAAACACCAGAGATTTATTATGTTGGAAACAGTATTAGCAGCACATACATACAGCATTTAGTAGAAGTGGTTGGCGATAGAGATTTCTCAATCAATATGATTTCAAAATCTGGTACAACTACAGAGCCAGCAATCGCATTTAGAGTATTTAAGAAAATTCTTGAAAAGAAATATGGTAAGGAAGAAGCTGCAAAGAGAATTTACGCTACAACAGACAAGGCTAAGGGAGCTTTAAAGAACCTTGCAAACGAAGAAGGCTACGAAAGCTTTGTAGTACCTGATGATGTTGGAGGCCGTTTCTCAGTTCTTACAGCAGTAGGTTTACTTCCAATAGCAGTAAGTGGTGCAGATATTGATAAGCTTATGGAAGGTGCTGCATCGGGAAGAAAGGCTGCATTAGAAAAGCCATTTGAAGAAAATGACGCATTAAAATATGCAGCAGTTAGAAATATCCTTATGAGAAAAGGAAAATCAGTAGAAATAGTAGCTAACTACGAGCCAAGCATGCACTATGTATCAGAGTGGTGGAAACAGCTCTTTGGTGAAAGTGAAGGAAAAGATCAGAAGGGCATTTTCCCTGCTGCTGTTGACCTTACAACAGATCTTCATTCAATGGGACAGTTCATTCAGGATGGCTCAAGAATTATGTTTGAAACAGTAATGAACATTGAAAAGTCCAGATGTGAAGTTGTTCTTGAGGAAGAGCCGGTTGACCTTGATGGTCTTAACTACCTTGCAGGCAAGAGCGTTGATTTCATTAACAAGAGTGCAATGAATGGTACAATTCTTGCTCATACAGACGGAAATGTTCCAAACCTTATGGTAAACATTCCAGAGCAGAACGAATTCTATCTTGGTGAATTATTCTATTTCTATGAATTTGCCTGTGGTGTATCTGGATACTTAAATGGTGTTAATCCATTTGACCAGCCAGGTGTAGAAAGCTACAAGAGAAATATGTTTGCTCTTCTTGGCAAGCCAGGCTATGAAAAAGAAAGAGAAGAATTATTAAAGAGATTATAATTTTCTTGAAAATAATATATATACGAAAAAGAGTTTGCATGCAAACTCTTTTTTTGTTAAAATTTAGGCAGAAAGACAGCATAAAATTTTAAGGAGATTATTATGTTCAGGATTTGGGCAAAGCTATGGAAAAGCAATCATTTGATTAAGGATATGGTTGTATGCGATGATAGTGACTGTAACAGAACTAAAAAGGTTTTTAATGCACTAGAAAAAGCTTGTATTGAATTTGACCTAAGCAGACCAATATGGCTTGACAGTAATATAGAAGAATTTAAGCGACACGATAAGACCAGATTTAGGCAGGACAATTTTATTGATAGTATAGAGTTTGATTTTATGGAGATACAAGTTATAGAGGAAGATATATAGGAGGACTATATGAAAGCACAAAATATACTCGGTGGGGATATAGAGGATTTAAAAGAGCTAAGAGATATTGTACAAAATCAGATGAACATACAAGGTGGTATTGAACAGACAAATATAGAATATCAAAAGCTTCAAAAAGAGGCAGAGGCTGAAGAAAAGCTGATGAATGACAACATTCAATTTACCATTAAAAAACGAAGAGAGCAGATAGTCATAAATTTTGACAATGAAATTAGTAAATTTCAAGACAAGCTTAAAAAGGTTAAAAACGAAAGAGATAAGAAAAAGGATAAGGAAGTCAAGAAGCGTATCTCCGAGGAAACAAAGGATTTAGTATCCGAAAATAAAAACATAAAAGAGGAATATCGTACCTATATGGCTCAGAATGGTTTGTCGAAGGTGTGGGACAATAAGCTTTTTTACTCGTTATTCTTTCCTAGAAGAATATCAGAGTTTATTATCTTTATGATATTCTGGGTTGTTGGAGTTATTGCTATTCCAGCCTTGTTTTGTAATTTAATGGGTCAGACCTTTTGGCTTTTAAAAACTCTTGTAGTTCTAATTTATGCAGCCCTGTTTATATTGGTTTATGCCTTTGTATATAGATTTGCAAAGGACGATTACAAGGAATATTTTATGTATGTCCGTGGAAAACAGGCACTTATTGAAAGCAATAACAAAAAAATTGCAGCTATAAAGAGAGATATTAGAAGAGATAAGGACGAACAGCAGTACAACCTGGAAAAGTATGACAAGGAAATTGGAAGTATACAGGAAAATATTGAAGATGTTGTTTCAAGGAAAAATGCGGCATTAAATGAGTTTGACAAAAACACCAGTGTAGAAATAGGCAACGAAATATATAAGCACGATATGGTTAGTATACAGGAGAAGAGGCAAAGAATTAGTGAGTTGTCTAAGTATCTAAAGGATAATGAAGATAAATTAAAGGAAATTAATCTCGATATATCTACAAATTATGCAGCATATTTAGGTGCAGAAAATCTTACATTGGATAAAATTGACGGATTGCTTGCAATTATGAGCCAGCAGGATGCAAAAACTGTTGGAGATGCCATAAATATTTCAAAGAGTATCTCAAATACTATGTTGTAAAATGTCAATAAGTTTTATAAATAGCACCCAAAAAGTGACACGGCTTGTACTTGTTGGGTGCTATAATATTTTTGCTTAATGTTAATAGGAGGTAGTATAATGATTGAAATAATATATAAAAATGAGGACGAAAATTTATTAAAGGATGACAATATAAAATTGCCTAAAAATATTAGACAGATAGGGGAAGGAAATTCTGATTATCAAATATATGTAGAAGACAATGTAATGAATTATCTGAAAAAAGTGCCTGCAAACCAAAATGATATTAGGTATGGAGTGCTGCTTGGAACAGTAAAAAAGGCATACGGATATACCTATGTGTTTGTAAGTGGTGCTGTGGATGTAGAGGATATAGTAGAAAATACAGTTATTTTTTCTGATGAAATCTGGACAAATATAAATGATAATATTCATCGATATTTTAGAAATACAAAAATAGTGGGATGGTTTACTTCTCTTAATTATCAAATAAACAACGATATGCCATATATAACAAAGCTTCATTTAGATAATTTTGCCGGCAATGACAAAATTTATTTAAAGCTGGACAGAACTGAGGAGGAGGAAAACTTTTATGTATATGGAAGCAATAGTCTGCTTAAGCTTCCGGGGTATCATATATATTTTGAAAAAAATATTGATATGGACGATTATGTGTATGGCGCTAATGTTCAATCACGATTTATAACGGAATGTAATAAAAAAGACAGCAAAAAGGAAATTACAGGTAAGCAAAACAACAGTAGTAAAAGTGCTAGGGGGAAAAATGAAGAAAATTTAATACGAAAAAGCTTTGATATACCTAAATATGGCATTGAGGAAAACTCTAAGAAAAATACCACAGGATACGATAATATGGCAAGAAAGCTCAGCAGGAATATTGCATCGGTATTGCTTGTGTTTGCCTTGTTTGGAACGGTTGCAGTAGTTTCAAACGAATCAGCTATGAAAAATATAAAATCAAAAATTGTAGATATAGTTTCTGGAGGAACTAACAATCAGGACAATATTCCTGTTAATGGGATAATTAATGAGCCGACAGAATTAGAAACAACTACACAGGATAGTGAAGCAAATAATAGTACAAATGGGACTCCTGACGGAAATGTAATAGTTATAGGGCAGGTGACAACAGGCACCCCTTCTGTTAATAATCAGTCAGAAACAGATGAAACAACCACAAAGCAGGAAGTAACTGCCAGCGTTGAGCCAAACGAAAGAACATATTATATAGTAGAAAAAGGAGATACTCTATATTCAATAGCTGTAAAATTATATAATAACCCGGACAAAATGAATGATATAATAAGTCTTAATAATATTACAAATATAAATTATGTGGAAGAAGGAAAAAAATTGTTACTTCCTTAATTGGGAGTAATGTTGTATACTAAAAGATAAGGTAATGCAAAAATGTGCAGGCATCATATCAGGCATTATATAATGAAAAGTTGTGTTGGAGCATCTAATGAAAAATATACTAGAATTATTCAAGAAAAAGAAAGAACCAGAGGCCGATGCGGACAGGTCTGATAAGGAGTATTCAGATAAGCTGAAAAGGCATAAGTTCGATAAATTAAAAAGAAATCTTATAATTGCAGCTGCTATAGTGGTAGTTGGAGCAGCTGTATATTTGTATGTGGATAACAGATCCTTTAGTGGTTATGAAAAAACACAGAATTTGCAGACAGGCGATACAACTCAGTTTAAGCTATATGAATATGGAGATTACTATTTAAAATATAGTGATGACGGGCTTGCCTGTATGAATGGTGGCGATGTTGTGTGGAATCAGGGATTTGAAATGAAACAGCCAATAATCGATATATGTAAGGATTATGTAGCAATAGCTCAGCAGCGTTCAAATGATATTTATATTTTTGACAGAACAGGACTTCAGGGTAAGGTCAAAACCTCCTATCCTATATTAAGTGTACATGTGGCAAATCAAGGTGTTGTTGCTGCTATAACGGAAGATGGAGATTTAAACCATATAGAGCTTATTGACAAATCCGGAAATCTTCTGGCAATGGGACAGACTGTATTGTCGGGGGACGGCTGCCCTATATCTATGGATTTATCACAGGATGGAACAAAGCTTGTGGTTTCTTATCTATTTGTGAGTGGAGGAGTAACACAGACCAGAGTTGTCTTTTACAACTATTCAGAGGTTGGAAAAAATGAAGTTGACAGAGTAGTGGGAGGCTTCAATCAGTACAAGACAACTATTGTGCCAAAGGTAGCGTTCATTACTAATGATATTGCTGTAGCCTTTGGAGATGATATGCTTACGATTTATACAATTAAGCAAAAGCCTAGCATTGTAAAGGAATACAAGCTGGAGCGTCAGGTTAAAAGCATAATATATAATGAAGAATACATAGGTTTGGTTTATGAGAGTGAAAACATTGATGATGAGCCGACTATATGTATATACGATTTAGATGGAGATATTATATACGATGGAGCTGTTGGCTTAGATTATAATAATATAAAATTAGATGGTGATAATCTGCTTATATACAACAATGATACCTTTATGGTTAAAACAGTGAAGGGAAGAATTAAATATGAAGGTACAATAGAAGGAGGAATAAAGGATATAATTGGTTTAAATGGTGGATATACATATTTACTTATATCAAATGAATCGATTGACAAAATAAAGCTTAAATAGCAAAAGGAGAAAATCAAATGGAATATGGTTTATTGTTCGGAGTTATTGCTTTCTTAGTAATAGCAGGATTTTATGGATACGCAAGGGGAATGGTAAGGATTGTGCTGTCAATGGTGGCAATGATAGTTACTATTATATTAGCTACAATACTGACGGTTCCAATAGGCAGGCTTATAAAGGAAACAACACCTATATATGACAATATGTATAGCACTGTTGAAAAATCCGTTAAAGAAAATAATGTTGTAAATGAAGAAAGTCTTGGCAAGCTGGATTTGCCTAAGCAGATAGTAGATAAAATAGAACAGAATGAAATAATAGACAACTACGAAGGTCTGGTAGCAAAGGAAATAACAGATACAGCCTTTAACGCAGGTGTTTATCTGGTGGTTACAATTATAGTGTATATAATTGTAAAAGTTATTATTTCAATGCTTAACTTTGTAGCAAAATTACCTCTTATTAAAGAAGTTAATAAAATTGGAGGCTTTGCAATAGGAGTAGTTTATGGTCTTGTTGTATTATGGGCTGCCTGCCTTGTTTTAACAGCCTGCAGCAGTAAGCCTTGGGCAAAGGAGATATTTGCAGCAATAAATAAAAACAGCTTCTTAGGATTTGTATATAACAACAATCTTATTACCTGGCTGGTAACAAAGGTATTATAAAATAAAATGGCTCTCAACAAATAGAATGAATTCAACTATTTGTTGGGAGCTTTTTTGTTTAATGGATTAAGGAGTACTATTTTAACTATTAATATATAAACACTACATATTGTATAGAAGAAACAGAAAAACATCATTATACAGGTGTGTCGAAAAAATAATAAAAAGATGAAAAAAAGTGTTGACATTATTGTTGCAGTAGAGTATACTAATTGAGCTGTCGAAAGAGAGCAACAAAATAAAAAAGAACTTGAAAAAAGTTCAAAAATAAATAAAAAA
>ENA-OUQF01000089-OUQF01000089.1-human-gut-metagenome-genome-assembly--contig:-NODE-89-length-94806-cov-17.122584_pt1 | contig 94806 bp, 69 predicted proteins | sample MGYA00237947_ERZ548826 | MGnify/ENA primary metagenome ERZ548826 (study PRJEB26490, sample SAMN05194701) | human gut metagenome | biome: terrestrial biome; feature: human-associated habitat; material... | reverse complement strand
GCCCCACCAGGTGTGAGAGTAGGCAGCTGCCGCTTTTCGGGAGTCCCGGAGACGAATTGTTTCGTCCCCGGGACTCCTTCGTTTATGCCCGCCCCCGCCGGTCAGACCCGGGGCCCGCACGGCCTCCCTCGCCGCCGCGCCCGCACGGCCTTCCGGCACGACGACTATGTCCAGCCCCGGCGACTACATTATTCTATGCCGGTTTCGGCCTTGACTCTGGATAGGGTGCTTGTCATGTTGTCGTAGTCGGAGGGATCGAGCCATTCTTCCCGTCTTCCGGCCCACTCGTCGCAGAATATGGTCTTGTATCCTTCTGTCAGAGTCCCCGGGAGAGTGCACCACAGGAACCTCAGTTCCGGGGCGAGCATCTCCTTCTCGCCTGATGCCGGATTGTGCGTGAATCTGAGACTGACCGCGAGACCGAGCCGGGTGTTGCGCGCGCTCATGTTGGATATGGCGTTCCCGATGGAATATATCACCGGCACTCCTTTTATGTGCGTCGTGTCCTGTACCACATGCGGATGCGCCCCCACTATCACGTCGGCCCCTTCTGCGGCCAGCCATTCCGCCCATTCTTCCTGCTTGCCGCTGTGCCGGAGTCCGTATTCGCTTCCCCAGTGCGGGAGCGCTATTATGAAATCGGCCCCGCGTTGACGGGCTCTGCCTATCGCCGCCTTCACGTCTTCTTTCCGCATCAGATTGACGGCGGGCCATCCTGATGACTGCCCGGAGGGGTTGTTCGTGCCGTATGTGAAGTTCAGCAGGGCGAGCCTTATCCCGCTTGCCGTTATCATGAGCGGATAGTTCCGCGACAGGGAAAGGCTGTCCGCGGCGGCGCCTGTGTGCTTGACGCCCAGCGTGTCGTATACCGAAAGCGTACGGGAGAGTCCTTTCCTCCCTTTGTCAAGGATGTGGTTGTTGGCCGTCAGGAACACGTCCACACCGCAGTCGTCCGAGACGTACCCGGCGTACCCGTCCGGAGCGGAGAATGCAGGGTAGCCGCTGTATGGGGGGCCTCCGAGCGAAAACTCCATGTTGGCCACGGCAATGTCCGCCTGTCTGAGGGCCGGGCTGATGCCTTCGAGAAAATGCCGGCAGTCGTATTCCAACTGCCTGCTGTGCATCATCACGTCCCCGATGACCATCACGCTGACCGTGTCCGTCCCATGTCCTATCGGTCTCGGGAAAGGGACCGGGTATTCCCGTATCTGGGCGGATGAGGCGATGACGATTAAAGAGGCCGCCGCCGATATTGAAAGTCTCTTCAGCATACGTAGGCAAATATAAGATAACTTCTGAAAGTTTTGCTAAATTTGCATCTTATGAACAGATTGTCCGTCATAGTTCTTCTTGTGCTTGCCCTGCCATTGCTGAGCGGTTGCGACCTCTTCCGGAAAATGGCGGGCCGTCCGACATCCGAGCAGATAGAGGCCAAGAGAATCTACATAGAGCAACAGGAGAAGGGACACAGAGGTCGCCTTGATTCCTTGAAACTCATGCAGAAGCAGATCTCTGATTCTCTTGAGATACTGGATTCTATCCGTGCCATCCGGAGTTCTCTCGTGGAGGCGAGACAGCTTTCGGATGAAGTCAGGGCATCTCTCAAGAACCGATACTATGTGATTGTGGGCGCATTCGGCAATGCTGACAATGCGACCAAATGTCTGGAGAAGGCTCAGCAGGCGGGATACACGGGCGTCAAGATCAGATATCGCAACGGTTTCACCGCTGTCGGTGTCTGCCCGTCAGATGTGCTTCAGGAAGCTTTTGCCTCCCTGTGCATGATACGTGACAGCGGATTCTGCACAGATGCGTGGATATTGGATAATTCCGGCCGGTGATGAGACGCTTTACCCTTTTGTTTTTGATTCTGCTGCCTATTGCCGCATCGGCCCAGTTCGCTACCTCCAGCCTGCGCGACCTGGACGACAGCGAGGTGGTGTCTGCGATGAAGGAGCATGTGGCGTACCTTTCTTCCGCCATGCTTGAGGGCCGCAAGGCCGGCTCTGAGGGGGAGAAGGAGGCCGCGAAATACATGTCGGACATCCTATCCTCTTATGGGATCGATCTTCTGAGCGACCCGGAGGGCGATCTTTTCGGGCTGCGTCAGGAGAGCGGAGACACCCTGCGCTCGCGCAATGTAATAGGCTTCATCCCGGGTTACGACCCTGCGCTTCGCGACCACTATATAGTCATAGGCGCAAGACTCGACAACATGGGCTGCTCAGACATCATGGTGAACGGGGAGAAACGGCAGACCATCTACTATGGGGCTAACGGCAACGCTTCCGGCCTTGCCATGCTCGCCCAGCTTGCGAGGAAACTCAAGACCAACAGCGTCCTGCTCAGGCGGTCGGTGATCATAGCCGCTTTCGGCTCGTCTCTCGACATGGGAGCCGGGGCGTGGTATTTCCTGAACCGTTCATTCGCGGGGGCGGACAAGATAGACGCGATGATCAATCTCGACATGCTCGGCACCGGCTCGTCGGGCTTCTATGCGTATACGGCCTCGAATCGGGATCTTGATGCCATAATCACGAGATTGTCAGGCACTTTGCAGCCGGTCCAGCCGAAGCTGGTCTCGCTTGAACCTGTCAACTCAGACCACAGGATTTTCTATGACAGGCAGATTCCCGCGGTGTTCTTCACCACCGGGATGTATCCGGAATACAATTCTGACAGGGACACGGCGTCGGTTCTGGAGTATGACGACATGGAGAGGGAGCTGGAGTATATATACAACTTCACGCTTGATCTGGTCAACGGCGTCAGGCCGGAGTTCAGGGAGAAGGACGAGAGGAGGAAGAAATATGTCAAGGACGAGGATGTGGTGCCATATTATGAATGTGACGTGAAGCCGGTGTTCCTCGGTTCCTCGGACCCGTCGGTGTTTATGAGCAAGTGGGTTTATGTCTATCTGCGCTATCCGCGCGAGGCTGTCCAGGCCGGAGTGCAGGGGCGGGTGCTGGTGGATTTCGTCATAGACACACGCGGGCGTGTAACGGATGTCAAGGTTATCAAGGGCGTGAGCGAACTGCTTGACGCTGAGGCGGTGAGGGTAATAAGCGCGTCCCCTGACTGGAAACCTGCGCGCGTCCGCGGAAAGAAGGTGAAGTGCGAGATGTCGCTTTATGTTGATTTCAAACTGGAAAGGAGAAAATAAGATATGGATTACGATTTCAAGTCAATCGAAAGCAAGTGGCAGGCCAGGTGGGCTGCAGAAAAAGAATATAAGGTGACGGAGGACAAGTCGAAGCCTAAATGTTATGTGCTGGACATGTTCCCGTATCCGTCGGGCGCCGGGCTCCATGTCGGACATCCTCTGGGATATATAGCCAGCGACATCTATTCGAGGTACAAGCGCCTGAAGGGCTTCAATGTCCTTCATCCCATGGGCTATGATGCTTTCGGACTTCCGGCCGAGCAATATGCCATCCAGACGGGACAGCATCCCGAGGTGACCACGGAACGCAATATCGCCCGCTATCGCCAGCAGCTTGACCGCATAGGCTTCTCCTATGACTGGGACAGGGAAGTCCGCACCTGCGATCCTGAGTATTACAAGTGGACGCAGTGGGCGTTCCTTAAGATGTTCGACAGCTGGTATGACCCTTCGCAGGACAAGGCCCGCCCTATTTCCGAGCTCGTGGAAAGATTCAAGACCTCGGGGTACGAGGATGTGACTCCGGAGATGTGGAGCAGCGCCACGGAGAAGGAGAAATCTGATATCCTCATGCGTTACAGAATCGCATATCAGGGCGAGACGTCTGTCAACTGGTGTGAGGGGCTCGGCACCGTGCTTGCCAACGATGAGGTCAAGGACGGACTGAGCGTGCGCGGCGGCTTCCCGGTGGAGCAGAAGAAGATGACCCAGTGGCAGCTCCGCGTCTCCGCATATGCCGGGAGACTTCTCGATTCGCTCGACTCGCTCGACTGGACGGATTCTCTCAAGGAGATGCAGCGCAACTGGATAGGCAAGTCCGAGGGTACGGAAATGGTGTTCGACACCGTTTGCGGAGACCGCCACATGCCTGTGACGATTTTCACGACGAGGGCGGACACCGTTTTCGGCGTGACCTTCATGGTGCTTGCGCCTGAGAGCGAACTCGTTGAGAAGCTTACTGCTCCGGAGTGCCGCGAAGAGGTGGAGAAGTATGTCGCCTATGTCAAGAAGAAGACCGAGCGTGAGCGTCTCTCCGAGACCAGGAGCGTCACCGGCGTGTTCTCCGGCTCGTATGGAATCAACCCTCTCACGGGCAAGGGAGTCCCTATCTGGATTTCTGAATATGTGCTTGCCGGTTACGGGACGGGAGCCATCATGGCGGTGCCTGCCCATGACAGCCGTGACTATGCTTTCGCCAAGAAGTTCGGCCTTCCTATCATCCCGCTCATCGAGGGCTGCGACGTGTCGGAGGAGAGTTTCGATGCCAAGGACGGGATAATGTGCAACTCCGGGTTCCTTGACGGCATGCCTGTCAAGGAGGCCATAGAGGCGGCCAAAGATTATGTCGAGGCACACGGGCTTGGTCACCGCAAGACCAACTTCCGCCTGCGTGACGCCATATTCTCCCGCCAGCGTTATTGGGGCGAGCCGTTCCCGATCTACTATAAGGACGGCATTCCGATGCCGTTGCCTGAGTCTGAGCTTCCGCTCAGGCTTCCGGAGATCAGTTCATTCAAGCCTTCGCCGGACGGGCAGCCCCCTCTTGCGAGAGCCAAGGACTGGACATACAAGGGGTATCCGCTTGAGAAGAGCACCATGCCTGGCTTCGCGGGCTCCAGCGCCTACTATCTCAGGTATATGGATCCGCACGATGACAAGGCTCTCGTGAGCCGGGAGGCGGACGAGTATTGGAGAAATGTGGATCTTTATGTCGGGGGCACGGAGCACGCCACCGGACACCTGATCTACTCTCGTTTCTGGAACAAGTTCCTCTACGACCTGGGTTATGTCTGCGAGGATGAGCCGTTCCGCAAGCTCGTCAACCAGGGTATGATCCAGGGCCGTTCCAATTTCGTTTACAGGATAGTCGGGGCCAACAGGTTCGTCTCCTGCGGGCTGAAGGACCAGTACGACACGACCGAAATCCATGTGGACATCAATATCGTGCATGGCGACAGGCTTGACCTCGAAGCGTTCAGAAAGTGGCGTCCGGAGTTTGCCGACGCCGAGTTTGTGCTTGAGAACGGGGAGTATGTCTGCGGCTGGGCCGTGGAGAAGATGAGCAAATCGATGTACAATGTCGTTAATCCTGACGTGATCTGCGACACTTATGGTGCCGACACCCTCCGTCTTTACGAGATGTTCCTCGGCCCTGTGGAGCAGAGCAAGCCTTGGGACACCAAGGGCATCGACGGCGTGAACCGCTTCCTCAAGAAATTCTGGAGGCTCTTCTACGACCGTGACAAGTGGCTTGTGACGGATGACAAGGCTTCCGCCGCAGAGCTCAAAGTGCTCCATAAGCTCATAGCCAAGGAGCAGGAAGACATCGAGAACTTCTCCTACAACACCACGGTCAGCGCGTTCATGATCGCCGTCAATGACCTTGGCACGATGAAGTGCAGCAAGCGGGAGATTCTCGAGAGCATGGTCGTGCTTCTCTGTCCGTTCGCGCCTCATATCTGCGAGGAGCTCTGGCACTCTCTCGGGCATTCCGGCAGCGTCGCGGAGGCCTCTTTCCCTGAGTATGTGGCGGCTTATGCGGCCGAGGACAATGTGACATATCCTGTGCAGTTCAACGGCAAGGTCCGCTTCACGGTGGATATGCCTAAGAGCGCGAGCCCGGCGGAAGTGGAGTCCAAGGTCCGCTCGATGGAGCAGACCGCCAAGTGGGCGTCGGGGATGAATATAGTCAAAGTGATTGTCGTTCCAGGAAGGATTATCAATATAGTCTTGAAATAAATGCAGATCAAATTTGAAAAAATCGATGTGAAGAAGGTCCTGCGGGATTATTTCATGCTTACCATGGCCTGCTTCTTCTTCGCTATGGCTTGGGAGTGCTTCCTGATTCCTAACGGTATGGGCGCCGGAGGGATGATGGGTCTTTGTACCGTCATCCAGTATGCGACTGCCGGGTTCATCAAGGCACAGTATTCATATGTTGTCATCAATGCCGTGCTCATCATAATAGCGGTGCTGTTGATGGGAATCGGTTTCGGCTTCAAGACAATCTACTGTATCGCCGTCTCGACCCTGGCTATGGGGCTCGTGTCGCGGCTGGGGGTGCTGCATTGCGTGCCCGGAGGGTTCTTCTACATCCAGGAGCGCGTCCTCATCCCTATAGTGGCGGGCGTCTTTGAGGCGGTCGGCATCGGTCTGGTGCTGCGCTACGGCGGAAGCACCGGAGGCACCGACATCGTGGCTCTCATGGTCAACAAGTATTGGCCCGTGTCCTTGAGTATGGCTTTCCTTGTGGCTGACCTTGTCATCTGCGCCATGCTCCTGTTCCTGCCGGACAAGAACTTCTCCGACATGTGCTATGCGCTTGAGGAGGTGGTGGTGTTCTCCATGATGATTGACACCGTGGTCGGCGGAAAGCGTTCTTCATACCAGCTGATGGTGTTCTCGGAGAAGTATGGCGAGATTGCGGACCACATCATCCAGAACATGGACCGCGGCGTGACCGTGCTCAAGGCGCAGGGCTGGTTCACCAAGAAAGAAAAGAACGTGCTTTATATTCTCATCAGCCAGAGAGAGCTTCCTTCCTTGACGAAAGTCATCAGGGAGACTGATCCGAAGGCGTTCATGTCGGTTTCCCCTACCAACAATGTCTATGGTGAGGGATTCGAGGAAATAAAGGCCGGAGTGAAGTTCGGCAGAAAGAAAAAATAGATTATGCCATTGATTAACAGGACATTCTGGACCGGGGTCAAAGAATATACCCTGATCACCATCGGCCTTCTCGCCTATACTGTGGGCTGGTCGCTATTCCTGGTTCCGAACAATCTCATCGGAGGCGGGGTTACGGGTATTTCGTCCATCATCCAATATGCTACCGGAATCAAGATAGGTTATAGCTATTTCGTGATCAATGCGGTGCTGCTCATCACCTCGTTCTTCATACTCGGCAAGGGATTCGGTGGCAAGACCATCTATGCGATCATATTCGCGTCGGCCTGTCTCAATTTTTTCCAGAGTGCCATACCGCAGGACATCATTGATATCCTGGCCCTCGGCAACGGTAAGCTGATGTGCACGATAATGGGCGGAATGATGGCAGGATTCGGTATCGGCATGACCATATCCCAGGGGGGAAGTACGGGAGGCACCGACATCATCGCCCTGGTGGTCAACAAATACCGCAACGTGTCGCCCGGCAGGATGATTCTCCTGATGGATGTGGTCATCATCACCTCGTCATTCTTTATTCCTTCCTATATGCAGGACGGCTCGCCTATGCCTTGGGCGGACAAGATAACCACGGTGGTGTATGGTTTCATCCTCGTCCTCACGAACGGCACGGTGGTGGACCTGTATCTGTCAGGTTCCAGGCAGTCCGTCCAGCTTTTCGTGCTCTCTCCGAAGTATGCGGAGATAGCTGATGCCGTGGTCAAGGATCTCCACAGGGGTGTGACGGTGCTTGACGGCAAGGGCTGGTACACCAAGCACAGTACGGAAGTCCTTATGATAATCACGCGCAAGACGGATCTCAACATCCTCCTGAAGTACATCAACAGGATAGACCCCAATGCCTTTATCTCTGTCAATTCCGTGACCGGAGTCTATGGTCAGGGCTTCGACACCATCAAGGCTGATAAAAAACAGAAAAAGATATCATAAAACATAAAAACTTCACGGGAAACCCGTTCTGGCGATTGTCAGGGCGGGTGTTTTCGTCTATATTCGTTTCAGTCATATAAAGGGAATGTCCGGTATCTGTTCTATACATCAAGTGATGCGTGCGCTGTCTGTCGGTTGCCTGCTGGCGCCGGTGGCGGCATCCTTGATATGGCCTGAGGGGGATGTGATACCGGAGACAGTGGTCTATTCCGTCCTTGCCGCGTCGCTGCTTCTTGTCATGCAACCCGTGGCCGATGAGGGACTTGCCCCGTGGGTTGTGTTCTCGGGAGTGATACTGATGGTCGAGTTGCTGTTCTTCGTGCTGGGCTTCAATCCGTCGCTTTATGTGGCGTCGTGCCTGTTTGTCGTTTTGGCTTATGACCTTTTCCGCTTTATGGAGCGTTGCTCCGTGCTGCGGAAACTGTTCGAACCGCGGGCCGTGTGGCATTCGCTGGAGTCCCATTCGAGGATGCTGTTCTCCCTGTGCGCCGGTATCGGCGCGCTGCTCCTCTGGGCTCTTGAGAAAGTGGCCTGGGCCTGCGTCCCGATAGCTGTCCTGGCGACGGGGTTCTATATAATCATGTACTATCGTTCCGTTTCCGGACACTGCCTTGTCATGAGCTTTAATATGGAGCGTGTCGTCAAGCAGATGATCCGGAGCGCTTCCGACATCTCGTCCGAAGCTGCAAGAGGGGAGGACAGTGACGAACGGGAGAAGATGCAGGCCATATTCGGGCGGATCCTCAGGATAATGGAGAAGGACAGGCCTTTTCTCGATTCGGAATACACCCTTCAGGATCTGGCGAGCTCCGCCTTCACCAACAAGACGTATATATCGAGGACCATCAACACTATCACCGGCAAGAACTTCCGCCAGTTCGTCAACGGCTACAGGATTCACTATGCCGTGGAACTCCTTGACGGGAACCCGCGCCTGACAGTGGGGCAGCTTGCCGACAGGTCGGGGTTCAATTCGAGCGTGACCTTCAGTATGGCCTTCAAACTGAATATGGGAGAGACTCCGGGGGAGTATTCAATCCGGCGTCGCTCAGGGCTTGTCTGACGCCTTTCCAACTGGAAGGCACTTGCACGCTGACGCATATCGGAGCCTTCTTGACCGGGTGGACGAAGCGGATCTCGTGGGCCTGCAGGCAGATGCCTCCGTCAGGATTGGAGCGGGGAGCTCCGTATTTGAGGTCTCCCTTTATCACGCAGCCCGCATGGCTCAGCTGGCAGCGTATCTGGTGGTGCCGCCCGGTGAGCAGTTCGACTTCCACGAGATGGTATCTGTCGGTGCTCAGCAGGTAGCGGTAGTTGAGTTTGGCGAGCTTGGCGTCCTGCCTCGGCTTCTCCTTGTCTACGGATGCGATGGCGTAGGTCTTGTTCTGTTTCTCGTTGCGTACGAGCCAGTCTTCCAGGTGTCCCTCGGATGGATGCGGCGCGGCGCAGCAGAGGGCCCAGTATCTTTTGTGGATTTCCCCGTCGCGGAACATCGCCGTCAGCCTTTCAAGGGCCTTGGATGTCTTGGCGAGCACACAGATGCCGCTCACCGGGCGGTCGAGCCTGTGTGGCACACCGAGGAACACCAGCCCCGGCTTCCCGTCACGCCGGGCTATGAATGCCTTGTATGACTCGGCCAGGCATTCATCGCCCGTCTTGTCTCCCTGGGTTATCTCCCCGACTTTCTTGTCGACGATCAGGAGGTGGTTGTCCTCGTAGAGGATCCTGCCTGCGAAATCATCATATTCTTCCTTTGTCAGCTGTCTGTAAACCATGACGCGAAGGTACATAAAAAAGCCGTTTCCCGGCAAGGAAACGGCCTGATATAGTTGAGCGATGCTGATTATTCGGCTACGCAACGCACAGAAAGGCCCTGTGAGCGTGAGTCTTTCTGGTCGTACTTGTTGTAGAGGCGCTTGCCTTTGCTCACGAAAGTGTATCTTCCGTAGAGGGCAGGATTGGCTTCGAGGTCGGCGCTGGCCTTGCCTGCTGTGCCGAGCCACATGCCGCTGTATGGATTCACCTGAGGGAAGTCAAGGCCGCCGCTGTAGTTGACGCGGGTGCCGCAGGCCGGCCACCACTGTCCGTCCTGGACCATGCCGTAGTTGGTCGCGTCCCAGGTGGCCTTGCTGTAGTCGTGCCATTCGTAAGGGTGGTCACCGTTGGCGGCGCATACAGGCACCTTGTAGCCCGGAGGGCAAGGGTCGTTGACTGATTTTGAGAGGCTTACGCCGCCCCATGCATCGTCGTCAGAGCTGTCCCTCCAGTCCTTTGACTTAGGGATGTTCACTCCGTCTCCGTCCTTGAGGATCTTGTAGAACACGGTAGGGTTCTGGATGCTCTTCTCGTATGTGCCGAAGCCTTCGGCATTTTCGAATGCCGTCGCTTTGACGGCGCGGTTATCAATGTCGTAGAGGACAGGCTCTCCGGTGACAGAATAGGAGTAGTCTTCGTTCTGGACCGTGAATGAGACGGCTCCCTTGAACGGGTCCTTGCGTCCCCACTGGTAGATGAGGCCCTTGCTGTTCCAGTCGTCCGCGTCGGCGCTTGACGCTCCGAGGTTGCGGTCCATGAATTTCCACACTGTCCCGCCGGTGGCGGCAGGGCTGCTCCAGAGGCTGGCGGCAGGATCATAATCGCTTACCCACAAGTGCCAGCTCCAGAGGATGTTGTCTTTGGCGTCCCTGACGGCGACGAGGGCATTGCCGGACGCTTTGCCGGCACTCACGACTACCTGACCGGTCTCCGGTACATAGTAGACATCTTTGATGAGAGATGCGGCATCCTGCCAGAGCAGTTCGGCGGATACGGCTGCACCTACAGTCTCGGTCTTGGAGTTGCCTCTGAACTGTGCCGAGAAAACGGATGTTTTTCCGGGGGCTACGATGTAGGAATTGGCTGTTTCTCCAGCCGCATTAAGGTTCACGGCATCGCTCGGGACGGTGACCGCTTCTTCAACAGGTTTTTTCTCCTTGTCGCATCCGGCGACAAGAACGGCGAGCGCTGTGGCGCAAGCCCATAAGGCAATACACTTTTTCATGCGTTTTAATGCTTGTTGCCCACAAGTTAGTGAAAAGAATCGAAAAATTAAGAATTCTTAAAGTCTTTTTCTGTATTCTCCCGGTGTCATGCCGAATCTTTGCCTGAATGCGGTACTGAAATAATGGGTGTCGTTGAACCCGCTCATGTATGCTACTTCTGACAATGAGTGTTCCCCGCTCCTTATGAGGTCCGTGGCTCGTTTGAAGCGTATCTCCCTGATGATTGCGGCCGGAGAGGTGCCGAGTATGGACTTTGTTTTTTCGAATAGCCTGGATCGGCTCACATTCAGCGCCTTGGCTACTTTCGAGACATCGAGGTCTGTCTCCTCTATATGCTCTGAGACATATTCCACCAGGCATTTTACGAAGACTCTGTCCGATCCTCTCAGCCTGCCGTAGTACGGCTCCTCTTCTTGTATCCTCTTATATTTCTTGTAGATCAGTGTCCCGCCGGCAGAGAGCAGAGTTGTCAGATAGACGGCAAAGGCCCACCATGAAAGGTAGAACGGCGCCTTTATCAGCATCCTTACTTGGACAGTGTTCTCGACATCAATCCCGTTGCCGTTGGTGGAGCGCAATTCCAAGGTGTGCTGTCCGATTTTCGGGGAATGCAGTTTGAGATTCCGTGCATTCCCGATGTTGTGCCACTCCCCGTGGTCCACCCTGTAGTAATAGATAATCCTTTCCGGGTCGGTCATGTCCATCGCTTGGAAATCAATGCTCACATCTTTCCCGGCGGTGCATACCAGGGGCCTTGACTGATTGTGGGAACGGATGTTGATGACCGGGATGTAGGCACTGTTCGATATGTGTGACGGGTCGAAGTGGAGTATGCCGCCGCTGGTGTTGAAATACACATTGCCATCCGATGCGAGTAGCGGCGCCCCTTCGTTGAACCGGACTTTATAGCCGAGCCTTTCATATGAGAATCCCTCTATGCTGCCATTTCCCGGGTTGTATTTGTTGAGGCCGTCATCTGTGGCTATCCAGATGTTGCCGGATCTGTCCTGTACCGACGCGAGGGTGAAATCGGACATCATTCCGTCCTTTGTCCCGAGCACCTTGTCCGGGAAGCGGTAGAAGCCTCCTCCGTAGGTGCAGGCGTACACTGTGCCGTCCCGGGTTATTGTCATGTGCTGCACATCCTTGACATTGGACTGATTTGTCTCTGCGCTGGACAGGAGATAGTTGGTGAATGTCAGATCTTCCGGGGCCCGTGACATGTCTTCGCAGATGAAGATACCGAGCGTGCCGCAGGCATAGAGTTTCCCGTCCGGGGAGTGCGTCACGAAACGGAGACGGTTGCGGTGTTCCGTCGGGAAATGAAGGCGGTTCTTCTTGCTGATGAATTCCTCCGTGGCCGTGTCGAGATAAGACAGCCCGTCATCGAAGGTGGCCAGCCATATTCTGCCGGAAGAGTCGGGGGCTACGGAGAAGATCTCCTTGCCGTTGAGTCCGTAGTAGGACTCCTTGTCGACGGAGAAGTGCTGGATTGAATAGTGCCTGTCACTTGTCGGAGTCAGCATGAACAGCCCGTCTCGTCTCGATCCCATCCATATGGTCCCGCCGGAGTCTTGATTTATTGAATAGATGCTGCCGAAATCTCTGCCTCGCCCCGGTTTTACCGATCCATCGGATTGCAGTTCGCCGATTTTTGACATTCCGGCATCGTAGATGTGGACGCGCCCGTTTTTCGTGCTGGCCCAGATGTTCCCGTCCTTGTCTTCCATTAGAGCCCTGACGCTGTTGTCTGGGGTGACTCCGCCTCTGTTTGAGCCTGACGGTTCATTAAGAAAAAAATGATCTTCGTTGAACACGACTTTCATCAGGCCGTTCCAGTTGGTTCCGACCCATAGGATTCCCTGTCTGTCCGAGAATACGGCCGTAGCCCTGTTCTCGCCGTTCCATGCCTGTTGGACCGAGTTGTCGAAGAAAGGTTCGAGCCGGCGCTTGTCGGGATTGTACCAGTCTATCCCTCCCAGGTTGGAGTGTGCCCATAACTGCCCGGCGCTGTCGGTGATTAAGTTTATCTGCCCGCCTGCCTGCAGCGAACCGGAATGCAGGGGTGTGGCGCTGCCGTCTCCGAGGTTCAGAAGGAACAATTCCGATTCTGAGGTCGCGGCTATCATTTCATTGCGGAGGGGGACATGGGTGATGGCGGTGATGCCGTTCCGCGTCGGGAGGCGGTATTGCCTGTCCGATGATTCCGTATGGCGGTAGAGGATGCCGCCCGGCGCTCCAAAAAACAGTGCGCCTTCACTTTCCGCGGCGCATAAGACGGGTATGGGCAGGACGAGATGTCCATCGCACAGAGGACCTTTGTCGGTGAGAATCCACATCTTTCCGTCTTTTTGAAAGAAGATTCCTGTTGCCTTTGCGCCTCCTTCCGGCAGCGGGACATCGGATGTCCGGCAGCTCCTGTCCGAAGCTATGTCAATTCTTGTCAGTCTGCCGGTCGAGCCGAGACGCCATATCTGCTTCTTGTCGGGGGATATGTAGTATCCGGATTCGGATACTGCCCCGCTCTCTATTTCTTCAAATGTATCGCTCTGCCTGTTGAAGCGGTACAGGCGGTTGTCGTATGCCGGTGCCCAGATGTCGTCGTTGCAATCCACGGTGACGTTGATGAAGCGGTTGGTCATCCTGTCCTGGGGGAGGGAGTGCCGCGTGAAGTCGTGCCCGTCGAACATGAGCAGCCCGTCCCAGGTGGCGATCCATATATACCCGGCTCCGTCCTGTGTGATTTTGTGGATTGTCTTCAGTGATTGGTTGCCCGCGCTTCCGTACCATGTGAAATAGTGGGGAGGCTGGGCGCTGGCAATCGGTGTGCAGATTGTCAGCAATGTCGCAAGGCATGTCGCCAGTCCTTTCCCTTTCATATACTGCAAAAATATACAAAGTTTCAGATGTTTGGACGAATTCGAACACTTTTTGGAGCATATTGGACAAATTTATAATGTCACCTTGTTAGATTTGCGGCAGTCACAAAACGATTTTCAATAACACTTTAACCAACCAAATGTCTCAAATGGATTCTAAAAAGATTATCCTGGCCGCCATTTGCCTGTTCTGCACCCTTTTCTCGGGATTTGCGCAGCAGCAGGTCAGCGGCAAGGTCACAGATGTGACCGGGGAGCCTGTTATCGGGGCCGGCGTCGTCGTGGAAAGCAGCGGCAACGGCGTAGTGACCGGACTTGACGGTACTTTTACTGTCAATGCGTCGAAAGGGGACAGGCTTTCGATTTCTTCAATCGGCTATGCGACTAAACTTGTCGCTGTGGCCGAATCACCTATGATGATTGTCCTGGATTTGGACAATACTATGCTTGATGATGTGGTGGTGATAGGTTACGGCTCTGTCAAGCGTCGTGACTTGACCGGTGCCGTATCTTCTGTCAAGGGCTCTGACCTTGCGGCCAATCCTGTGTCCAATGTCTCGCAGGCTCTGCAGGGGAGACTGTCCGGAGTGAATGTCGTCTCAGAAGATGGCCGTCCGGGGGCTTCCGTGTCTGTCCGTGTCCGTGGTGGCGGATCCGTCACCCAGTCCAATGAACCTCTATATATAGTGGACGGATTTCCGGTCGGGAGTATCAGTGACATCCCGGCTTCTGAGATAGAGTCCATTGACGTGCTCAAGGATGCGTCTTCCACGGCCATCTACGGTGCCAGTGGCGCAAACGGCGTGATTCTCGTCACCACCAGGTCGGCTAAGGCCGGGAGGGTGAAGGTGTCATACGACGGCTATGTGCAGATGAAGAGCGTCGCCCGAACCTTCGACACGATGTCTGCCCAAGACTACCTTCTCTTCAACTGGGGTTACGCTTCCTCAAGAGGCGCGGCCAACGGCGACGGCTTCGCGAGGTATTTCGGCCTCGGCTCGGCATACGGCAACCATTATAAGGATTATGCTTCTGTGGCGACGCACGACTACACACATGATCTTCTGCGCACGGCTGTCTCTCACAGCCATACCGTCAATGTCAGCGGAGGTTCAGAAGATACCAAGGTGAATCTTACTCTCGGTTATGTGAACGACGAGGGCATCAAGATCAATTCTGATTACAACCGCTTCAATGCTGCGCTCAAAGTGAGTCAGAAACTTGCGAAGCGGCTTACTCTGGACTTGGATGCAAGATATGTGGAGACCAACACCAATGGCCGGGAAAGCTCCGTGAGCGGTCGCGGCTCGACCCTCTCCAGCGCATATTTCTATCGCCCTATTGACAATCCGCTGGGAGGAGTGGACTATTCTGATGTCACTTCGGCATTCAGTTTCGGTATCGAGAATATTGATCCGGACCATAATCCGGTGCTCCTCACCGAGGATGTCACAAGCCGTGGGCTGAGCCGTTCGTTCAGAGCCTCCGCCGCCCTGTCGTGGGAGATCATGAATGGGCTTACGGCCCGCAGTGAGATGTCTATGAGCCGCGGCTCATCACGCAGCACATATTACGAGAACGGTTATTCCAACAAAGAAAAGAGGGCCACTCTCGGGCGCAGCATAAGTGAGGGCCTCCGCTCTGTCACCACTCTCAGCTGGAACAAGGATTTCGGCGGGCGCCACAGCATAGGCTTGCTGGCCGGCAACGAGATAGCCTCAAGTTCTTCGGAAGGTTCGTCGCTTTCCGGTAACGGTTATCCTGACGCATTTGACTATGATACCACCATGGGCCTGATACAGATGGCTACCGGCAAGTTCTCCGCTACCAACACCATCAATGTCCCTTCCCATACCGTGTCGTTTTTCGGACGTGCCAACTACAGTTTCATGGACCGCTATCTGCTCACGGCCACGTTCCGCGCGGACGGTTCCAGCAAGTTCGCACCTAACAACAGGTGGGGTTATTTCCCGGCTGCCGCCGCTGCCTGGAGGGTGATTGACGAGCCGTTCATGGAAAATGCAAAGTCTTGGCTCTCGGACCTCAAACTCCGCCTTTCCTATGGTACTTCCGGCGCTGACAACATCAGTTCCAACCTCTGGCGGGAAACCTGGAAGACTCTGCCGCTCAGCCAGAACACCATCCCTATCGGCGGAGAGTTCATATCATTCTATGCTCCGGACGGACTTCTCGCCAACCCTGACCTGAAATGGGAAACGACCATCTCCCGCAATCTCGGTATCGACTACGGATTCCTTGACGGGCGTGTGAACGGTGCAGTTGAGCTGTACTGGAACACGACCAAGGATCTCCTGATGGCCGTTCCGGTGGATAACACCACAGGATATTCATACCAGTACCAGAATTTCGGGCGCACTTCCAACAAGGGTGTGGAGTTGTCGCTCAATGCCGTACTCGTGGACAACAGTGACTGGCATCTTGACATAAATGCGCTCTATAATTACAACCGCAACAATCTGGATGAACTCTCGAATGCCGACCAGTACCAGTATTCTTCATATTGGTCGTCTTCAGCCACTGTCCCGGTCAACGACTATATGCTTGAGGTCGGCAGGCCGATCGGGCTTGTACGGGGTTTCAGGAGCGATGGCTGGTATACCACTGCTGATTTCAATTACGACCCGTCAACCGGTGTATATACCCTCAAGGCCGGAGTGCCGGATATCGCCAAAGCTGTCACCGCCACCCAGAATCATCCGTTCAAGGTGCCTGCGGGCCAGGGAGCCTTCCCGGGATGTGCCAAGTTCGAGGATGTAGACGGCAGCGGAGTGGTCAATCTTGATGATGTCACCGAGATTGCGGAACTCATGCCTCGTCATACCGGAGGTTTCAGTATCAACGCCCGCTGGCGTGATTGGGATCTCGCCGGCAACTTCAACTGGGTTCTCGGCGGCAAGGTCTACAATGTCAATATGATGATAATGCAGTCTGGCGGGGAGTTCAACGGTATCGGCCGTCAGAGGCTCGCCACTATGGCCGAGGCGTACAAGGTTTATGACATCGACGCTTCCGGTGACATCTATGCCGTGACGGATCCTGCCGAACTTGACCGCCTCAATGCAGGCGCGCAGTATCCGACTCCGTATCACCAGAGCGGCATCGCCGAGTCCCGCTGGCTTGAGGACGGTTCATATCTCCGTCTGCAGAACCTTACGCTGGGTTATACTCTCCCGAACAGGCTTTCACGCAAGGTCGGCATCGAGCGTCTGCGCCTTTATCTTACTGCAAGCAACCTCTTCTGCCTCACGTCTTATTCAGGACTTGACCCTGAAGTCAACACTTATACGTCCGGGCGCATTGATTTCGGCGGGAGCCTCAATTGCCTGCCTACCATGAACATGGATTATGGCGCATATCCGCGTTCCCGCTCATTCACTTTCGGAGCGAATATCACTTTCTGACAAAAAGAACACACAAGATGAAAAAGATAACATCCATTATACTCGCCGCTCTTGCGGGACTTTCCTTTACCGGATGCGGCAATTTTCTGGACACCAATTCTCCTAGCGTGGTAGATGCGGACTTTGTATTCTCGAACGGGGAATCGGCCAAGGCTGCCTTATATTATGGCTACAAGACCTGGCAGAGCAACCGCTCCATCCATTCGGTGGGATGGTTCTGGACACCTGTCTGGGGATCTGACATAGAAGACTGCCAGGACGCATGGAATGAAGGTGACGCGGGACAGCAGGAAAAGGCCTTTTATCCTGGCGGGACGGCCAATTACAATATCAATGCTGGACAGGGTACGGAGGTTTTCGGAAATTGCTATAGGACTATAGCGATATGCAATTCCCTTATAGCCAAGTTTGAAGCCCTGCCTAACTTTGATGAGATAATGACCGGGGAACCGAATGCTCTCTCCGACATCTACGGACAGGCGTTTGCGCTGCGTGCGACACAGTATTATGAGCTTTGCCGTTGGTATGGAGATGTGCCTTATGCCACTAAGGCGGGGGAGAAGGCTACTGGCTTGACGTCACGTTTCGCCATATACGACAAGGAGATAGCGGCGCTTCGGGCGGTCGAGCCTCATATGTTCCGCCCTGGAGAGAATGGCGCCAGGGCTGATGTGATGAACAGGACCTATGTCCAAGGTCTCATCGCCCGTCTTTGCCTCTATAACGGCGGATATGCGACGCGCCGCACTGATCTCGGAGCGGATTTCTATGTCGGCGGCGACGGCGCCCGTCTCAGTTTTGACGACTGGAGCGTGGAGAAGGACGGTGCCATCTATGGACGCAGAAGTGACTGGAAGCAGATTTTCGAAATAGCCAAGGGCTATCTGCTGTCTCTGTATGAAAACTCCGGGTCTGTTGTCCTGCATACAAGCGACCCGCGTTCCAACGATGGCGGCCGCAGCTACGGCAATCCTTTCCAGTACGCGTTCGCGCAGCTGCACCAGTGCGACAATATTTCACTCGCGGATGAATCTATCTATGAGATCGTCTATGCTTTCGCCAATCCTTCAGGCGGTTCCGATCGCCCCGGCTATATAGGACGTCCTTCATCCGGAGGCAACAACGGCGCCCCATGCATCGCCTGTGGGCAGGACAGGGTACAGGCCTGGTTCTACTACAGCGGCTATGATAACGCGGATATGCGGCGTGACGCTTCCATTTGCGTGACCGGCAGCACCGGCAAGGGCACTGAACTCATGCAGTCTTTCAACAGGAGCGCCTGGGGTGCCGGATGCGGCCCTGGTACCAACAAGTGGGACTGGAACAAGATGACATCTCCGAATACCGCTTCTTATGGAATGGCCGGCATCAACGCGTCCATTATGCGGATATCCGATGCGTATCTCATGCTGGCCGAGGTTTATGCGGCTCTTGGGGATGATGCCAATGCCAAAAAGTATCTGTCTATCGTGCATAACCGCGCGTTCAAGGGTAACAGCGACCCTGACTTCGAGGCGTATATAAAGAAGTGCGGAAGTGTCTATGACGCAGTGATTTATGAGCGTGCGCTCGAGTTTGTGGGAGAAGGAATGCGGCGTCACGATCTGGTGCGTACCGGCAAATTGCCGAAAGCATGCGTGGACAACCGGGCGCTTATGACGGCTGTCGTGGACGGGGTGCACGAGAACGGCTTCTACCGTTTCGATAACGGGAACGAACTTCCTGCCTATGTGTGGACGAAGATGGTGGATGCGAAGCGGCAATATGGCTATCGGCTCACGGCCCAGTGCACTGACGAGAGCGATCCTGTCCTCTTCCCGGGTTGGCGTGGTCAGCACGATGACTGGGGTTCCATCCAGCCTGCATTCAAGGATGTAAATGAGACCAATGTCGCCATAAGGGGATTGTTCAAGTACATAAAGCCCGGTTCTGATGAGGCCAAGGCCCTTGAGGCGGACGGTTATGTGCAGACGAACTGGGGCATCGACATGTACGATTACAGGGATTCGTATGCGACCAAACTTCTCTGCGGCTATTCTGACGCGGACTATGCGGCCAAGAACCCTCCGATTTACCTGATTCCCAACAGGTACAATGACCTTCAGAACTCAGGTATTACAAATGGCTACGGATTCAGGCAGAAGTAGTCTTATCGATATTTTTGGTTGATGTCTCGGGGTGACGCTGAATCCGCCACCCCGATTCTATGAGATGAAAAGTTTTTTTTCTGCGATTATTCTGCTGCTTGCCGTCTCCTGCCGTCCCGGAGGGGATGTGGTAAAGGTGGTGAGTCAGGACGGCAGTGGAGATTACACCACGGTGCAGGCTGCGTTCGATGATGTGCCGGAAGGCTTCGACGGCGGGAGGTGGATTATCAGGCTCCGCCCCGGGAAATATTATGAGAAAGTCATACTGCGGGGCGGCAAGGATAATGTCACGCTGCTTGGCGAGGACCCGTTGACCACCGTGATATGGTATGATGATTATGCCGGCAGCGACACTTCCCAGCCCAAACAGAGCACCACGATCGAGGCCGATGATTTCACCGCCGCCAACATTACCTTCCTGAATCCACACCAGAACATCCGGGAGAAGCCGGGAGAGAATTCCCGTTCCCAGGCCACCGCGCTGTCCGTGACCGGAGACCGTCTTGCGTTCTACAATTGCCGGATGATAGGCAACCAGGATACTTTCTGGGGCAGGGGAGAAGGTCGGGTGTATGTGCGCAAGTGCTACATAGAAGGCAATGTGGACTACATATACGGGGATTCGATGATGGTGTTTGATGAATGCGAGATTTTCTCCAACCAGCACGAAAGCTATATCACTGCCGCGAGCACCAGACCGCACAACCGTTTCGGCATAACTTTCCTGGATTGCCGCCTGACTGCCAAGAACCCCGGGGAGCCGGATCACGACGGCGTCCCGTTTGAGTACTTTTACCTCGGCAGGCCGTGGCACAATACCCCGAAAGTGGCGTTCATACGCTGTGAGGAACCGGGGAGCATACACCCTGACGGATGGACGGTGATGAATCCCAGCGCCGTGCCGGATTTTTGCGAGTACAGGTGCTTCGGTCCGGGTGCATCGCCGGACAGGCTGATGTCCAGGAAGATGGGCGGCAGGCAACTGGGGGATGACGAGGCGGCCGCATATACGGTGGCCAACATCTTCTCGAAAGACAGCAGCCCTCTTTATGAGGAGGACTGGAATCCTGATAGAATTTTAAGTATCTTTGAGAGATAATACCGCATATATAAGATGAAACACATCCTGACAATCATCACTGCCGCGACAGCGATGCTGCTGTCCATGGCCCCGGCCTCGGGGCAGCGCAACCGTCTATGGTACGACACACCGGCCGCATATTGGGAGGAGGCGCTGCCGATAGGCAATGGACGCCTTGCCGCAATGGTCTTCGGCGGCCCGGAGAAGGAGGAGATACAGCTCAACGAGGAGACGATCTCCGCCGGCCAGCCTTACAACAACTACAATCCCGAGGGGCCGAAGTATCTCCAGCAGGTGCGGGAGCTTATCTGGGCGGGGAAATCCAAGGAGGCCCAGGCGATAGCCGACAAGAAGCTGCTCTCGCCGGTGGGCAGGGAACTCCCTTATCAGACTGCCGGCTCGCTGAACATCACTTTCAGGGGGCACGGGGAATACACTGATTATCATAGGGAACTGGATATTGACAACGCTCTCGTCACGACGAGCTACAAGGTCGGTGACGTGCAGTACTTCCGGGAGGCATTCGCTTCCCTGACGGATCAGCTTGTCGTATTCCGCATCACGGCCTCACGCAAGGGCGCGATCAGCTGTGCATTGTCGATGAGCACCCCTATGCCTTCGCCTGTCACGACTGTGCGGGGCAAGGTGCTGCGCATGGAGGGCGTGTCCGGAGACAGCGACTTCATCAAGGGGGCGGTCAGGTACTGCACCGAGGTCAAGGCGGTCAACAAGGGCGGGCGTGTCATAGCCGAGGGGGACTCCCTCAGGGTGGAGAACGCCACGGAACTCCTTGTCTATGTGTCGATCGCGACCAATTTCGTCAATTGGCGCGACCTCTCGGCAGACCCTGTGGAGCGTTGCGGGGCGTATATGAAGAACTCATCGCGCAGATACGACAAGGCCAGGGCGGCCCACATCGCGGCTTACAAGGAGCAGTTCGACAGGGTGAAGTTCGAACTCGCCTCCGATTATGACGGGGATGCGCAGACCACGACATACCGCACCGTCGCGATCCCGTGGACATCGGACAATGATCTCGTGACCCTGTATTTCAATTACGGCCGCTATCTGCTCATCTCATCTTCGCAGCCGGGTGGACAGGCCGCCAACCTTCAGGGCAAGTGGAACAGGCATACCTCGCCGCCGTGGTGCTGCAATTACACGACCAACATCAACGCCGAGATGAACTACTGGCCGGCAGAGGTGACCAACCTTGCCGAACTGCACGAGCCGTTCCTGAGGATGGTGAAGGAGCTGTCCGAGTCGGGACGCGAGACCGCGCGCGGACAGTATGACTGCCGCGGGTGGGTGCTTCACCACAACTCCGACCTCTGGCGCTGCACCGGCGCCCTTGACTACTCTTACTGCGGCCTTTGGCCGACGGGCGGGGCATGGGTCTGCCAGCACCTCTGGGACCGTTACCTCTACAACGGGGACAAGGACTACCTCGCCGAGGCCTATCCTATAATGAAAGGTGCCGCCGAGTTCTTCGTGGACTTCCTGGTCGAAGACCCGAACACCGGCTACATGGTCGTGGTTCCTTCAAACTCGCCGGAGAACAGGCCGCGCTCTCAGAGCGGCAATCTCCAGTCCGGCGTGACCATGGACAACCAGCTCCTGACGGATCTGTTCTCGAATGTCGAGAGGGCTTCCGCGATTCTGGGAGTGGACAAGGAGTTCAGCGATACGCTGAGGGTGCTCCGCCACCGTCTTACCCCGATGCAGGTGGGTCGCTACGGCCAGCTCCAGGAGTGGGCGCAGGATTGGGATTCTCCGGATGACCACCATCGCCATATCTCCCATCTCTGGGGGTTCTTCCCTGGTTATCAGATATCTCCATACCGTACGCCGGTGCTTTTCGACGCCGTCCGCAACACGCTTGCCCAGCGTACCGACGCCTCCACAGGCTGGTCTATGGGCTGGAAAGTCTGCTGCTGGGCGCGTATGCTGGACGGCAACCACGCCTTCAAGATGATCAAGGATCAGCTTAAACATGTGGATCCGCAGGTGCAGAAAGGGGAGGCCGGAGGCACATATCCAAACCTCTTCGACGCTCATCCGCCTTTCCAGATTGACGGCAACTTCGGCTGCACGGCCGGTATCGCGGAGATGCTCATGCAGAGCCACGATAGTGCCGTGCACCTCCTGCCGGCCTTGCCGGACGCTTGGCACAAGGGTTCCATCAAGGGCCTTCGTGCGCGCGGCGGCTTTGAGATCGAGAATCTAGAATGGGATGGCAACACCCTGCAGGAAGCCGTCATCCGCTCAACCCTGGGCGGGAATCTCCGCATACGCTCATACTGGAGGCTCCAGGGTGAGGGCCTGAGGGAAGTCAAGGACGGCGCTGAGAATCCTAATCCTCTTTTCGCGCCGCAGGAGATACTCCGGCCGCTGGTGAGTCCTGAGGCCAGGCTGCACGGACCGGAAGTGCCTCGCGGCTATCTCTATGACATCGAGACAGTCCCGGGCCAGGCAGTGGTCGTGACTCTCTCTCCTGACAATCCTGAAGTTTCGGCCGATCTTGTGGTCGCCATGGACGGCAGCGGGGATTATACCTCGCTTCAGGCGGCCATCAATGCTGCGCCGGACTGCTCCAGGGAGAGATTTGTCATCTATATCAAGGACGGCGTATATGATGAGGAGAAGCTCATCATACCGGAAGGCAAGACCAATATCTCTTTCGTCGGCGAGAGCCGGGACGGGACGATAATCAGCTACCACATGCATGACGGCGACAGCCCCCAGACAGGCAACAAACTGCCTGCCGACTCCTGGCATAAATGGAGCGGCGACGCGATGCTTGTGCGCACCTCCGCCACCCTTACCATCATGGGGGAAGGGTGCTCATTTGAGAATATGACCATACGCAATACCGCAGGCCCTGTGGGCCAGGCGCTTGCCCTGACCGTCTGTGCGGACCGCACCACTTTCCGGAACTGTGCCATATCAAGCTATCAGGATACCATATATCTCTGGACTTCAGGCAAGCGCAGTTATTTTGAGAATTGTCTGGTGATTGGACGCACTGACTATATATATGGTGGTGGTATCGGTTTTTTCGAGGGATGCGAGATCCGCAGCTGGGGAGGCGGCTGGATAACGGCGCCTTCCACTCCAAAAGATCAGAAGTATGGTTTTGTCTTCGACCGGTGCAGATTCACCTACAGTGACGGAAGCCCGCGTCAGGGGGATGACGGCCGCGGCATAGCGATCGGCCGTCCTTGGCACAATTACCCCAAGGTGGCGATTCTCAACAGCGAATACTGCGACGAGATGGATCCTCTCGGATGGCCTACTGTCTGGGGAATGCCTTATGCTGCCACCAGCCCCGACCTTCACCTGTATGAATATGGCAACAGCGGCATCAGGGCTGATATGAGCACCCGTTCAAAGTGGCCGGGCCTCCGCGCGATGAGCGCGGAGGAAGCCGCTGACTATACGGCCGAAAAGGTGTTCGGCATCGATCCGAGATACTGGTAGACGCTCAGAAACGGAAACCGAAGCCGATCTTGCCTCCCTGGTAGAGTGTGCCGACTGACAGTTCTGCGAAACCGTAGACACTGTGGCCGAAAGTCACTCCTATCGGGGAGGCTTGCGCTGCGAAGAACAATGAAGGGTCGCTGCATTCGAAGTTGATCACTCCTATGCCCGCTTCAAGTTTGCCGTAGAGGGTGACATTCTCTCTGGTCAGATAGTTCATCGTGACATTCGGCATGATGGCATACATGTCCATTATGTGTTTGAGGCCGTCGTCGCCGGTGCCGCTGAGCCTGCTCCAGCTCAGGTCCGCTCCGGCTGCAAACCAGCGGTTGAGTTTGCGCGCGAAGTCTATGGAGAGGTCGCCCGTGGCGATTCCCTTGTCGTTTTTCGCTTCCGTCTCGTCAGGGGTGATGTGCCCGATTGCCGTGAGGGCGTATATGAGGGCTCCTGCCACAGGGGCGTAGCCCCAGCCGGCCCTGATTTCCCAGGAGTAGTCCGGGACATATTTGACTGTCGTCTGTGCTGAGAGAGGCTGCTGTCCACCACGGTTCGGGACATATTCACCTGCTGTCTGGGCTGATGCTGACATGGCAGCGGCGCATAGGGCGATTGCGCATAGGGCGGTTTTCCGGATCATGATAAAAGGTTTTTCTGCGGTAAAAATGCGAAAAATATTTTGATTTCCAATCTGCCGGCTCTGTTTTTCAGCGCGTTGCATAATTATGATTTTTTATTATATTTGCCGGGAAAGTGTATTATCCTATTATATCATGAAGAAGTTATTTTATCTTTCATGCGGCTTCGCGCTGCTGCTGGCCGCATCCTGCAACAAGGAAACCCCTGCACCGGCCCCGGAACCAGAGCCGGAAGACAAGGCCATGAATCTCAGTTATGAGGGTACGGCCAACTGCTATCTCGTCTACGAGGCGGGTGACTATTCATTCGATGCCACCGTGCGCGGCAACGGTGCCGTGACCGAGGGTCTGGAAAAACCGGAGCCTCTCTCTCCTGCCAGCGCCGCCCTTGTCTGGGAGACGGACAAGGGCATGGTCAGCGCGGTCTCTTTCGCTGACGGGAAGATCCGTTTCACTTATTCCGGAAAGCCCGGCAATGCTCTTGTAGCGGCCAAGGATGCCGACGGCAAGATCATCTGGAGCTGGCACATCTGGTGCCCGGAGGAAGAGGTTCTCACTTATGGGATGAAATCCGGCTACCGCGTGATGAACATGAACCTTGGCGCGCTGGCCTCGAAGTTCTCCGCCGAGCCTGACGTGAAGCCTTACGGCATGCTCTACCAGTGGGGACGCAAAGACCCGTTCCCGCCTGCACCGACCCTGACGGGTGACGCCCAGACCGTCGGCGCCACTCTCTATGATGCCGAGGGCAAGGAGCTGAGCATCGCTCACACATCCTGGACTTCCGCAGAGGAGAACACCCTTGAGTTCGCGACAGCAAACCCTACCGTCTGCGTCGCCAGCAGTGCACTTGCCGCCACTTCACAGGACTGGCTCGCTGAGTCTGTAGATGCACTCTGGGGCAACCCGGACGGAAGCTTTCGCGACAAGGCCACCAATACCTACCCCAATAAGGGCGCGAAGTCTTATTATGATCCGTGCCCTGTAGGATATCGCGTGCCGCCTGCTGACGCTTTCAGGACTTTCACGGCATCCGGCGGATACGCGTGGACTGTCGATTCTTTCGATGTGGCTGATTCAAATGGCGACGGGGTAGTCGATGCGGAGGATTTCAATTACGGCTGGTTCTTCAATGTGAAGAGCGGCAACAGCCTTTTCTTCCCGGCCGCCACCCGTTACTATGGTGCCTACGGAATGCTGATGGGCTCCATGAGCGGACTCTGGGGCAACTACTGGGGTAATGCCGCCGCTGAAGCCAGCTACGGCAAGCCTGGAGTCGCTTTCTGCGTGCTCTCTTTCGCCAAGTCACCGATGACCGTCTCTCCGGCCGCCACTGCCGCCCGCGCGGACGGAATGTCAGTGCGCTGCATCAAGGAGTAATATTGCCGCTGACGGCATACGATAAGAGGAGGTCGACCCCTTTTGGGCGACCTCCTCTTATCGTGTTTATAGGAGCGGGGCTCCGCGCCTCTAGATTTCGAGCCGCAGGTAGTCGTAGAGCACTCCGGTGTTGAGCGAGCCTCCCGGGAGGGTTATGGTGAGGCTGTTGCCGCCCTCGCGGAGCAGGCTGCCGTCGAAGGCGAACTCTGTCTCATACCAGATGCCGTGGAATCCGTGGCGGGTGATCACCCCGTCGCGGGTCTGCCGGAGCTGGAGCGTGCCTGCCGGCTTGCCGTTGACGCCGATTTCAAGTTCCTGGGCTGCGGTGCCGCAGATGGCGAGCCTGAGAGTGGCCGTGGCTCCGGCGGACGGGGCCTTGTCCATATTGAACCTGACGGTGTACGGGGTCGCCCTGCCTTCTCCGGAGACTCCGAAGAACGGACGGACTGTGGCGTCCTTGGATGTGTTGTGCGGAACCTGAAGATATGGCCACTCACTGGAGCAGTCCCCCCTGTCAGCATTGAAATCTACATCAGAAGGGAATTCAGCGGCATATTTCAGTACGACCTCTGGATCCCGGAAGCTGTCGAAGAGGGCGAATTCCGAACCTGTACGGTTAGGGACGCCGACTTCGAAGACCTGCGCCCCCTTGCGGACCGGCTTCCACTCGAGTTCCCCGAGATCAAGGTCCTTGCCTGGAACCACTTCAATATCCGCGAGGGAGAATTCTCCCAGCACTCCATCGGCGAAGGCGTGGAGGGTGTATCTGCCAGGGCGGACATTCTTGAGCGTGAAGGCCCCGTCTGCGTCGCCTTTCCCCCAGAACTGGTAGTGCTTGGCGTCTCTCTGCCAGAACGACTCAGGGTCTGTGAGGCCGACATTCACATTGGTCATGGTGCGGCCGCCGTCGTTGAGCGTCAGCTTGCCGCTCACCGTGGACCGCGGCACATTGTACGCTTCGGCCTTGACCCAGCTGTACGGCCAGGCCTGCCGCTCCTTTGCCGCCTGCTCTCTGGCGTCGGCATAGAGCCCGCTGTGGTCCGAGCCGCTGTTGAGGTAGATCACGAACGGGCCGATGACCTTCTCCCAGGCCTCGCCTTCATCGACCTTGACTTCGGCGCCGCCGTAGTGGCTGCTGCGCCAGTAGTTGAGCACGCACGGCGCCGCTACCGGATTGGTGTCCCTGTGGCCCATGAATTCCACTTTGGTCGGGCCGCCGCTCATGTATTCCATGGACGGGTTGAGGATGAAGAAACCGAGACTGTCGCTCGTGCTGGACCATCCGAATGCCGGATTGACGGACTGCACGGCGGTGTAGACATACTTGTCTCCGGCATAGTGCTCTTTGGGGTAATGGAAGTCAACCTTGCTGTCCACGCTCATCCAGTCGAACATCGGGGCCAGCTTGGCGCAGAAGCGGGCTTCTCCTATGGCCGTGGCCGGATAGCTCTCCGGGTGGGTGAAGATGCAGTATGTGTATATCTTCGGGCTTCCATCTTCAATGGCGTAGCGGATCTCTACATCCGCCGCGAACTGTCCGTCCGCAGTGGCGCCGGGGCCGGTCCCCATCTTGCGCCCTACGGCGCGGCCCTTGACAGACACTTCCGCCATCTTCCCGCGGCTGGATGCCGGGTCTATCGTGATCCTGGTCTCGGCCTCCCCGCTGTCTTTCGGGCCGGCCGCATCGTGTGACCAGAAGCCGTACTGGTGGTCGGTCATCCCGGGGTTCAGCCCGTGCATATTTGCTCCGGGAGGATCGAGGACAAGGTCCGGACGGCCCAGGGAATCCATCCTGACGGCCAGCATCTCCTTGCCTTTGTAGTTGACTGAGACCAGGTCTCCTGATGCTTTGGCCACGGTCGCCTTGACTATGCCGTTGTCAAGCACATAGGTAAGGGCGTCTTCCGTGACGCTGACGTCCCCTCTTGAGCAGGAGCACAGTACTGCCGCTGCAGCGGCGAGTACGATTATCGTTCTTTTAACCATTTTATTATGTTGATTTGTGTCATTGAGGTCATTCTTGCATAGTCGTCAGGCTCCATGAGCTTGAGATTCCCGGCCGCGCCGGACATGGTGTAGATTCCCGCAGCCCTGCTGACCGCCTCCCTGACGGCGCGGCAGTCAGCGTCGCGGTCCATTGTCGGCTGGACTATCAGTACATTGCGCGGCGCGCACAGGGCGATCAGGTCGTCGAAATCGTATGGCAGACGCTCTTCCTGGCCGAGGAAGAACCCGAGGCGCGGCTGCATGGCGAAAAGGTGGCTGTAGCGCGACATGCCGCTGAGAGGCGTCCCGGGCTTGTCGCTGCGCATCGGGGAGAAACCGCAGACAGACACGATGTTGCTTATGCGTCCGTCCAACGCTCCGGCGTACAGGGCCACGGTGCCTCCCATGGCATACCCGAACACGGAAATCCTGGAACTGTCCACGAGGCTTTCCTTCCCGAGGGCATCAATCGCGCCGCTCACATCCTCGACCATCCTCCCGAGCCGTGACCAGTGGGGATAACGGTCGTAGAACTTGGCGTACTCCCCGTACCTGCTTCCGAAACCGGTCTGGTCATATGCGAGGACGGCATAACCTTCCTTGACGAGTGCGAGGACGGGGTGGATGTCCCTGCGGTAAACCCACATGTATCCGAGCGGGTAGTGGAAACCGTGCAGCCATATCACCACCGGGAGGGATGCGCCTTCCGGGGTGCCGGCCGGGTAGTATAGGTCAGCCTGTACATTGTCGGGGCCGAAACTGATCCGCTTGGAGGCGGCGACGGCTCCGTCTTCTTCCGTCCATCCGAACTCGGAACTCTTCTTGCTCATCACCCATGCCGGCACATCCGGCCCGAGCTGTCCCGGCCTGAACTTGCCTTTCAGCATCTCGACCGGCCCGCTGCTGTCCTGTTTGAAGAATGCAGGCTTGATTCCGGCTGTGGCCGGCTTCTCCCCGAGCATCTGCTCGACGGATGCCTTGAGTGCGGGTTTGCGCGCTTCCCATTCACGGGCGTTGCGCGCGAGCCTACCGCCATTTTTATGGGCTGGATAATCTGCCGGGTCCAGGCTCTCGCCGCTGCTCCGTTTCCATTTGTCGAAATCCCACGGGAATACCGGCGTGTAGCTCCACGCGGCATCGCTGCGTCCGAACTGTATGTCCAGGAAATCGATGCTGGCCTGGATGTCGTTGCTCCCGTGGAAGCCCGGCACGCTCAGGAGGCTCACCCGGTCTCCGGCCCCGAACATCTCATAAACAGGAAGTGCAGAGTCGTAGACCCTCTCCTGCGCCCACCCGTTGGCGACTTCGTCGTTGAATCCCCATTCCATCAGGACGGCGCGCGGAGCTATCAGGGAGAGGAGCAGGTTCGCGTCGACGGGAAGCCTGTCCTCCTTGCCGGAGAAGAACCTCAGTTCCGGCCTGTACCAGTCCGGGAACATCCTCGTGGTGCTCTCGATGCTCTCTCCGCCGTAGCGCTCTCCGGCGTATCTCCACGGCACGAAACCGCCTACTCCGGTGCTGCCGGCCACGAGGGCCTTGACCCTCTCGTCCCTTGCCGCCGCGATGGCGGCCATCTTGCCGTCTCTGGAGTAGCCGTATATGGCGACCTTGTCCATGTCGATTTCCGGTACCGTCTCGAAATAGTCCAGAACTATGGATATGAGCCAGGCCCTGCGCGGCAGGGTTGCGAAACTGTATTCCGGATAGAGTTCTCTCAGCGCCGCCCCGTCATCGGCGAAGTCGCTGCCGGCGAAGCCCGCAGAGATGTATCCCCTGCGCAGCAGGGTGTTGCCGAATCCGCCGAGGGTAGGGGAGAGAAGCACCGGGAATTTCTCCCCTTGATGTCCTGACGGGAAAGTCAGGCTTACCCGCACGCTTCCCTTGTCGTGAGGACCGAAGATGAGCTTGACGCTTCGGCTGAGGCAGTCGCCGTCCATCTTCTCTTCAAGCACCTCCACCCGGCTTATGCGCGGTTTCGGCGGGAAGGTGCCGAATTCATATTTCTCGTACAGGGAGAGGATTTCCGCGCGTCTGCGCTGCCAGTCGCTTTCTGTGCGGACCATGGTCCCGTCCTCGAAACGCAGCGGGTCAGGGAGGCGGTTGTCGCTCCTGAGACTGCTGAAATCAGGCGGAAGCGTGCCGCTTGCGGACTGCCACATGTTGAATTCCGGGCACTCGGGGAGGTTCTCCTGCATCCACTGGAGATGGGCCTCCCGGTCCGTCTGTCCTTCCAATGACAAAGCACAGCCCAGTATGAGGGCTGCGCATAAAGCTATGTGTCTTGGCATCTTACCTTATTTCAGGTTTCCATCCGTTCAGCACGAATGCCGGGTCGGAGTAGTTCGCGATTGTCTTCTTGTCCTTTACAGGGTCGAGCTGGCGTGACCACTCGTGCCTTTTGGAGGTGTCCACGAGCTTGCCGCTGTCGGCGTCGCGGGTCTGGTATTCGAGCATCTTGGCGCTCTTGAAGCCGATGCTGCTCCATCCGGCAGGGTTGAAGTGGCGTGTGGTGCAGTTGATCACCACGAATTCCGCGTCAGGATAGCCCGTGCCGTGGTTGACATTGGTCCGGCCGTAGTCTGCCGGCTTGTCGGGAAGACCTTCGAAATGGCACCCCACGAACACGTCCCCGTGTGCCGGGCTGACATTGCGTACCCATGAGAACGGGCCGCCGTGGTTGTAGAAACTGCTGTGGTAGGCGAAGAGGCTGCCTCGTCCGAGGATCGTGTCCCCGTCCCCGATCAGTTCGCTGTCCTGCATATATATGGTGCCGTTGGCCTGGAGGGCGTCGCCGGAGCCTATGATGCGCACGTTGTACATGGCGATGCGCTCCCCGTGGAGCAGCAGGCCTTCTGCCTGTCCCTTGAGGTCGGTGGCTATGGTGATGTTCTCGATGGTGATGTCGTTGCAGTTGTCAAGGGCGAACGCGGCGCGGCGTGACGGGAAGGTGCCCGGCCACTCGTTGGTCTTGACCGTGAGCGGATGCGGGTTGAAGACCTCGTTGTTGGCATAGTGGACCCGTGTCGCGTCCTTGCCTGCTCCGCGGATTATGACGTTCGTCTTGTTGCGGGCGTATACGATCTCCTCGTAGTCTCCGGCGGCTATCTCTATCGTGGTGACTTCGCCGCAGAAATCAGGTACGGCGTCCAGCGCGCCCTGCACGGTGTTGAAGTCACCGCTGCCGTCGGCGTTGACGCTGAGATTCCTCGGGTCGGCCGGGCCTGAAGCCTTGGTGGAGAAGCTCCACTCTCCCTTCTTGACGCCCTTGAATCCTCCGCATACGATGGCGCCGTCGTCTATGGTGACATAGTATTCATGACCATATTCGAGCATGTTGTTGTGCGGGTAGATGGTCGCCGTGTTGTCGTGTACTATCACCGGATGGAAGCGGAATCCGTCGGTGAAGCCTCCTATGATGGTGAGCTGCATGTCGCGCGGAGTAGGCTCGGCCGTGCCTGAAGGGGTCCCCGGGATGGTGTTGCGGTTGGTGGGGATGAAACTGCGGGAATAGTCATAAGGGACTTTGGTGTAGTCGCAGTCGTCGCCGTAGGTGCGGCTCTCGGTGAGCCCGGACGGCAGGCTGAGGTCGAGGCTGTCCACGCATTCGCCTGAGACAGCGTCCCAGATGCGTATGAATCCGGCCTCTCCCACGGCCGGCGCTTCCTGGAATGTCAGGACAAGGTGTGTGTCGGGATTGACATGTGTCGCCTGCTTGGCGGGGAAGTACTCCGCCGTCGTGCTGCACGCTCCTGCAAGCAGGGGCAGGAGGGCGAGGATGATCTTGGTTTTCATTATCTTGTGTGTTTTGGTGTTACATCAGGAATCCGGACATGTCTTCGCCCAGGGCTTCGCGCTTCCGGATCTCCGTGGAGGAGATGTCGACTATGGGGGCGTCAATCAGCTTGATATGGTACAGCTGGTCGAGTTCTTCAAGGCTCGCGGTGTCGTGGCAGGTCCATGAATCGAGCACATACGGTGCCGGGAACTGCCTGCATTCTTCGAGCAGCAGCTGCCTGGTGCGGTGCATGTCATAGCCGGTGCGCGGGTACACCACCACCCCGTATTCGCTCAGCAGGCGCGGGGCGTCTCTCCACTTGTGTATGTTCTGGAGGTTGTCGGCCCCTATGACCAGCGAGAATTCGTTATGCGGCTCGCGCTTCTTGAGCGCGTCCAGCGTGCGTATCGTATAGTGCGGGGCGGGCATCTGGAGTTCGATGTTGTCCACCCAGACATGGAGTTCCGGGTGACGCAGCACGGCGTCGATGGCGGCGCGGTATCTCTGCTCCGCGCTGAGGACATTGTCAGGGCTCTTGAGCGGGTTCTGCGGGGAGATGACAAGGTAGACCCAGTCGAACTCCCGGACATTGGTGAGATACTCCATTATGGTCTGGTGTCCGATGTGCAGGGGGTCGAAAGACCCTGAATAGACGGCTATCCGCATAAGAAGGCGTCCACTGTCCGGTCTGCCTGGGAGAATGTGTCCTCAAGCTTGTCGTTGACTATCTCGCAGTCGAACTTGCCTCTGGCGAATTCGATTTCGGATTCAGCCTTGGCGAGCCGCTCCCGTATGTCGGCCTCGCTGTCCGTGCCGCGTCCGCGCAGCCTGCTCTCGAGCACCTGCAGGCTCGGGGGGAGGATGAGGATGGAGAGGGCTTTGTCTCCGAAGTATTTCTTGAGATTGGCCCCGCCCTTGACGTCCACGTCGAACAGTATCACATGCCCCTTGGACCAGATGCGCTCGACTTCGCTCTTGAGAGTGCCGTAGAAGCGGTCATGGTAGACCTCCTCGTGCTCCACGAACGCGTCCTGGGCGATCAGTTCCCTGAAACGGTCGGCGGAGATGAAATAATACTCCACTCCGTCGCGCTCACTGCCGCGCGGAGCCCTTGAAGTGGCTGAGACTGAGAACTCGAACTCCGGATGGGATTTGAGCAGGTGACCGACCACCGTGCTCTTGCCTGCCCCGGAAGGAGCTGAGAATATAAGTACTTTACCAGACATTTATATGTGGAATTTGCACAAAAATAGTTAATTTTACGCGATTTTTTGGAAACAAGATATTTGTTATAATAATTTTATTGTCTTATGAAGGTTTCTTATAAGGATCTAGGGCTGGTCAACACCCGTGCGATGTTTGCCAAGGCCGTAAAGGGCGGATACGCCGTTCCTGCATTCAACTTCAACAATATGGAGCAGCTCCAGGCCATCATCCAGGCTGCCGCCGAGACCAAGTCTCCGGTGATTCTCCAGGTGTCCAAGGGCGCTCGCAACTATGCCAACCAGACCCTTCTCCGCTATATGGCGCAGGGTGCTGTGGAGTATGCCAAGGAACTCGGCTGGAAAAAGCCTCAGATCGTGCTCCATCTCGACCACGGCGACAGCTACGAGCTCTGCAAGAGCTGCGTTGACTTCGGCTTCTCTTCAGTGATGATCGACGGCTCTTCTCTCCCTTACGACGAGAATGTGGCCCTCACCAAGAAGGTCGTGAAGTACGCCCACAAATATGACGTGACCGTTGAGGCCGAGCTCGGCGTTCTCGCCGGCGTAGAGGAGGAGGTCGCTTCCGAGGAGTCTCACTACACAAGGCCTGAGGAGGTCATCGACTTCGTGAAGAAGACCGGCTGCGACTCCCTCGCCATCTCCATCGGCACTTCACACGGCGCATACAAGTTCAAGCCTGAGCAGTGCACCCGTGACCCTCAGACCGGCCGCCTCGTACCTCCGCCGCTCGCATTCGACGTGCTGAAGGCCATCGAGAAGAAGCTCCCTGGTTTCCCTATCGTCCTCCACGGATCATCATCAGTGCCTCAGGAGTATGTGGACACCATCAACAAGTTCGGCGGCAAGCTTCCTGATGCCGTAGGTATCCCTGAGGAGCAGCTCCGCAAGGCCGCCAAGAGCGCTGTCTGCAAGATCAACATCGACTCAGACTCACGCCTCGCCATGACTGCCGCCATCCGCGAGCATTTCGTCGAGCATCCGGAGCACTTCGATCCGCGCCAGTATCTCAAGCCGGCCCGCGAGGAGATGAAGAAGATGTACATCCACAAGATCGTGGACGTGCTCGGTTCTAACGGAAAGGCCAGGTAATTGACTGACCGTTATCCATCCAAGTTGCTGAAAGACGCTGTGGAAGCCATCAGCTCCCTCCCGGGAGTGGGCTCCCGCAGCGCTTTGCGCTTGGCTCTGCACCTTCTGCGCCAGCCGTCGGACAACATACATCACTTCGCCTCGGCCATAGACCGCCTGGCTGATGATGTGCGCTATTGCAAGACCTGCATGATGATTTCTGACGGGGACAGCTGCGCCATCTGCGCGGACAAGACCCGGGACCACAGCACCATCTGCGTGGTAGAGAGCGTCCGGGACGTGATGAGCATAGAGGACACCGGGCAGTACAGGGGAGTGTACCATGTCCTGGGAGGGATAATCTCCCCGATCAACGGAGTGGGGCCTTCCGACCTCAATATCCGCCAGCTTGTGGAGCGGCTCAAGGCCGCGGAGGGGCCTGTGGAGGTCATCCTGGCGCTTAGCGGAGATGTGGAGGGGGAGACGACTTCGTTTTATATATACCGTCAGATTGAGGGGCTCGGGGTCAAGGTCTCCACTCTCGCCCGCGGCCTCGGTTTCGGCGACGATCTGGAGTATGCCGATTCCCTGACACTTGGCCGGTCGATTCTCAACCGGCAGATTTTCAAGCCTTAGAACAGAAAACTTATCCCTATTGCGGACAGGACCGCGCCGCCGGCCACTTCGGCGATGCGGCCGGATTTGTGCCCTATCGTCTTGCCGCCGAGGATGCCTGCGAGCACTGAGATGAGGGTGACGGCGGCTACTGCAATCGCCAGGGGGACTATGGCCGGATCCTTGCCCATTGACTGAGCCGCGCCTACTGCCAGCGCGTCGATGCTGGTGGCGATTCCCCCTATGATTATGTTCTTGAATCCGTTGAGATTATGCTCTTCCCCCTTGCCTTTGACGCCTTCCAGAATCATGGAACCCCCCACATAGAGCAGGAGCACGCATCCTATGATGTCGGAAACCGTGTGCACGGCTCCGGCCAGGAGACTGCCGGCCAGATGTCCGAGAAGCAGGAGCCCGGTCTGGATCAGGGCGAACACCGCCGCTACCTTGAGCGCGTCCTTCCAGTCTATCTTCTTGAGGGTGACGCTGGAGCATAGAGATACGGCGAAACAGTCGGCGCACAATGAGACGGCTGTGAGCAGTGATTCGGGCATTCCCATACGATGGAAAGTAATAAAAGCGTTTTGCGGGCGCGAAGATAGACAATTTTATCAAAATATTCCTATATTTGCGCGCCCGCTTCTCCGTGACGTGGACGCCGTAACCCCAAAACCGGAAGGCTTATGATCAAGATTTTCTACAGAAAGGACGGCAAGATCGAGTCCTGCCAGTCTGAAACGGAGCTTGCTGTAATCAGCAAGGATGCTGTCCTCTGGATAGACCTTCTGCAGCCGTCAGGAGATCAGAAGAGGGCTGTCGAGGCATATCTGGGTACAGAGATCCAGAGCCGGGCGGAAGCCGAGGAGATCGAGAGCTCGTCACGCTTCTCCGAAGAGGACGGGGTCATCTTCGCCAACACGAACTTCCTTTCACCTGCGGACGACCAGATGTTGATGGACCCGGTGTCATTCATCGTGGCCGGCGGCATCCTGACCACTGTCAGGGAGATCCCTCTCCGCTCCATCGACACCCTCCAGCTGAAGGTCCAGGCTCTCCCGGAGCAGTTTCCTGACGGATTCACGGTATTCCTCTCCATCATGGACAGGCGTGTCGACCTTGATGCCGACATCGTGGAGCTTATCTCCAAGGACGTGTCCCGCTTCAGCCGCAGGATCAACCAGATGGAGGATATAAACGAGAAGTTCCTTCTGGACATCAACCAGTTGCAGCAAAATGCGATGTATGTCCGGGAGAACATAGTGGACAAGCAGCGCCTGATATCCAATGTCCTCAAGAGCCGCCTCTGCCCCAAGGACCCTGACTTCCGTCAGGATCTCGGGATCATCCTTCAGGATATCGCGTCCCTGATCAACCACATCACATTCACGTTCGAGCGTCTCGAATACATGCAGGACACCGTGGTCGGTATCATCAACCTCGACCAGAACCGCATAATGAAGATTTTCACCTTCGTGTCCCTGCTTCTGATGCCTGCCACCCTCGTGGCCAGCTTCTACGGCATGAACGTGAAACTGCCGCTGGCCGACAACCCTTTCGCGTGGGTATTCACCGTCCTGCTGATGGTCTTGCTCGCCGTTGCGGTGTGGTATTTCTTCAAACGCAGGAAAATGCTTTGATTATCAGTTTTTTTTGTTATCTTTGCGCGCTTTGTTACCGGGCGTGCCCGGGCGGCATGTTACATAATGTTTAACTAATAGTTTGTTTTTTCTTACAAATGAGTGAAATTGAAAACAAAGAGGTGGCTACGGCTCCAGTTGAGGCAGCGGTAGAAACCGTAAAGGAAGAAGCTCCTAAGGCTGAGAAGAAGAGCAGCGTGCTCAACGCTTCCGTGAAGCCTGAAGACTTCGACTGGGATGCATTTGAGGGTGGTGACGTCTATGGCGACACCGACCGCAAGGCCATCGAAGAAGCATACGACAAGACTCTCTCCAAGGTAGTGGAGAACGAGGTTGTCGAGGGAGAGATCACCGGACTCAACAAGCGCGAGGTCGTCGTGACGATCGGCGGCAAGAGCGAGGGCGTCATCCCTGTATCAGAGTTCCGTTATGATCCGGATCTCAAAGTAGGCGACAAGGTTGAGGTTTATGTGGAGTCCGCAGAGGACAAGAAGGGCCAGCTCGTGCTCTCTCACCGCAAGGCCCGCACCCTCAAGTCTTGGGACAGAGTCAACGAGGCGTTCGAGAACGACGAGATCGTCAAGGGCTTCGTGAAGACCCGCACCAAGGGCGGCATGATCGTGGACGTGTTCGGTATCGAGGCTTTCCTCCCGGGCTCACAGATCGACATCAAGCCTATCCGCGACTATGACCAGTTCGTCAACCAGAACATCGACTGCAAGATCGTCAAGATCAACCAGGAGTTCCGCAACGTGGTAGTGTCACACAAGGCGCTTCTTGAGGCGGAGCAGGAGCAGAAGAGGGCTGAGCTCATCGGCAAGCTCGAGAAGGGCCAGATCCTCGAGGGCGTTGTCAAGAACATCACCAACTACGGCGTATTCGTGGATCTCGGCGGTGTTGACGGTCTCATCCATATCACCGACCTCTCATGGGGCCGCGTCAACCATCCTGAGGAGGTCGTTTCCCTCGATGAGAAGATCAAGGTCGTTGTCCTTGACTTCAACGAGCAGCAGAAGCGCATCGCCCTCGGACTCAAGCAGCTTACTCCACATCCTTGGGACAACCTCAATCCTGACCTCAAGGTCGGCGACAAGGTCAAGGGCAAGGTGATTCTCATCGCTGACTACGGCGCATTCGTTGAGATCGAGCCGGGCGTAGAGGGTCTCGTACACGTTTCCGAGATGTCATGGTCTCCACGTCTCCACTCCGCACAGGAGTTCCTCAAGGCAGGCGACGAGGTTGAGGCCCAGATCCTCTCCATCGACCGTGAGGCCCGCAAGATTTCCCTCGGACTCAAGCAGCTCACCCCTAACCCTTGGGAGAACATCCGCGAGAAGTATCCAGTAGGCAGCAAGCACAAGGCTGTTGTCCGCAACATCACCAACTTCGGCGTATTTGCCGAGCTTGAGGATGGCGTTGAGGGTCTCGTGCACATCAGCGACCTCAGCTGGAACAAGATCAAGCATCCTTCAGAGGTTGTCGCCCCTGGTGACACCATCGAGGTTCAGATCCTTGACTTCGACGAGGCCAACCACAAGCTCTCTCTGGGCATGAAGCAGCTCACCCCTAACCCTTGGGACGAGATCGAGGCCAAGTACCCTGTAGGTTCAACCGTTGAGGGCACCGTGGCTTCCCTGACCGACAAGGGCGCCAACATCACTCTTGACGGCAACGCCGAAGGCTTCGCTTTCAGCCGTGAACTCGTCAAGGAGGACGGCAAGCAGGCCGCAGTGGGCGAGACTCTTCCGTTCAAGGTCGTTGAGCTTCGCCGTTCAACCCGCCGCATTCTTCTCTCTCACCTCCGCACCTACGCCGAGGTCAAGGAGAGAGCAGCTGCAGCAGAGGCTGAGAGCACCAAGAAGGCTGTCAAGAGAGTCAACGCCAATGTCGAGAAGGCTACCCTTGGAGACATCGACGCTCTGGCCGCTCTCAAGGAGAAGCTCGAGAAGGGCGAGTAATCCCCTGATATGAACTTTACACTGAAGATAATGGGCACGGCTTCGGCCATGCCCATTTCTGATAGAAATCCAAGCGCTCAGGCACTTTCTGTGCACGGGCGCTTGTTTCTCATTGACTGCGGTGAGGGTACGCAGCGCCAGATGAGGCGCATGCACATATCGTTCACCAAGATCGAGGCCATATTCATCTCGCACATCCATGGCGACCATGTCTTCGGACTTTTCGGGCTGCTGAACTCCATGGCCATGTACGGGCGGACGGCGGACCTTTATATTTATGGACCGCAGGCTCTTGGCTCGATTGTCAAGTTCTACGAGTCGTTTTTCGGCTCGGAGGGCGCTTTCAAGATTGTGTTCACGGCGGTGAAGTGCCGCGAGCCGCAGCTTATACATGAGTCCAAGGCGGTGAGAGTCAGCGCGTTCCCGCTCAATCACAAGATTGAGTGCTATGGTTACCGCTTCGATGAGATCTTAAGCCCCAAGGCTCTCGCCGCCATGGCGGAAGGCTCCCCGGTCTCTCCGAAATCATACGCCTACTGCTCCGACACTGCGCCCTTCGAGCGGCTCCCGGAGTGGGTGAAGGGAGTGGACTGCCTCTATCACGAGGCCACTTATATGGAAGCGATGTCCGACAAGGCCGGGAAGTACTATCATTCCACGACCTGCCAGGCTGCGGAATGCGCCCTCAAGGCCGGTGTGGGGAAGCTCGTCGTGGGGCACTTCTCTTCACGGATTACGGATTTTGATGCCTTCAAGGCTGAATGTACTTCCATCTTCCCTCATACTGTCGTCGCCGGGGATGGAGATGAAATTGAAATTTAGTACCTTCGTGGCATTATGAAACGATTCGCCCTCATTGTCCTGGCGGCCTTTCTCGCTCTCGGAGCCGAGAAGAACCCCCGCCTTGCCTATATCGAAAAATACGCTCCGCTTGCCGTGAGCGAGATGGAACGTACCGGAGTGCCGGCCAGCATAACCCTCGCCCAGGGCATGCTGGAGTCCAACGCGGGTCTCTCCGCACTTGCCGTCAAAGGCAACAATCATTTCGGCATCAAGTGTCACAATGACTGGACCGGCAAGCGCATGAAGGCGGACGACAACGCGCCGCGCGAGTGTTTCCGTGTCTATCCGAACGCGGAGGCCTCGTTCCGTGACCACTCGGATTTCCTGCGCGGCAAGGACCGCTACAAGGAGCTGTTCGAGCTCAAGAGCACGGACTACAAGGGCTGGGCCCGCGGGCTGAAGAAGGCCGGCTACGCCACAGATCCGGCGTATGCCCAGAAACTCATCACCATCATCGAGGACTACAAGCTTTATGAATACGACAAGGGCATAAAGGTGGAGGTGACTCCGCCTCTGGAGGTCGAGGCTCCGGTCCAGGTCACATCCGCGACCATCGAGCGCCAATACAAGGAGTCTGTGCGTTTCTCTTTGGGCAGGAAGGTCTATGAGCAGAACGGCGTGCCGTTCGTCTATGCGATAGAAGGGGAGAGCTGGCAGTCGATAGCCGCGTCCAACGGCTTGTTCCTCAAGGAAATCCTGAGGTTCAACGACCTTGGCTCGGACAGTGCCCTCGCTCCGGGGACGATGGTGTATCTCGCACGCAAGAAGACTCAGGCCCGGCCGGGTGTGGGCAGGTATGTGGTCGGTTCGGACGGGGAGACTCTTTGGGAGATTTCCCAGCGTTTCGGTGTGCGGCTGGCTTCTCTTCAGAAGATGAATCCTGCTCTGATCGGCAAGTCCCTTGAGGAGGGCGACACGATAATCTTGAGGAAGCGCTGATGAAAAAGCTTCTCCTGCTGATTCTTTTTCTCATCGTGCTGTTCCTGGGGGGCTGTTTCGGCTGGACCTGGTATAGGGACAACAGGGCTTCCAATTTCGGGCGGACCGCCGAGATATATGTCCGTCCGGAGGATTCGGCCTCTGATGTGCTGGAGGCTGTGTGCTCGTCCGCCCAGGTCAAGGACCGCAAGAGCCTTGAGCGCAGTTTCCGGGACAAGAAAGTCGCCGAGAACCTCAAGCCGGGGCATTATACCGTGAGTGCCGCTGACGCGAGCGTCTATGTGGCGCGCATGCTCAACAACGGTTGGCAGACACCGGTGAAGCTGACCCTTGCCGGCAATCTCCGCATCAAGCAGAACATCGCGGCCAAGATTTCCAGCCAGATGCTGGCGGATTCGGCTTCTGTCTATGCTGCGCTCTGCGATGACGCGCTGCTCGGCGAGTTCGGTTTCTGCTCGCGCAACGCCTTCTCCCTGCTGATGCCTGCCACTTATGAGATGTGGTGGACGGCGACCCCGGAGGACATCCTGCGCAGGATGAAGGAGGCGTGGGACGCTTTCTGGACGGCCTCCAATGACGGCAAGGCTGCACAGCTCGGTCTCTCCCGGGAGCAGGTGTCGGTCCTCGCGTCCATCGTCAAGGCCGAGTCCAACTATGAACCGGAGATGCCGCTCATCGCGGGAGTGTATCTCAACCGTCTCGCCGCCGGCATGCCTCTGCAGGCTGACCCCACCGTGGCATTCTGCTTCGACTATAAGCCGCAGCGTATTCTGCACAAGCATCTTGAGGTGGATTCCCCGTACAACACCTACCGCCATCCGGGGCTCCCGCCGGGACCGATATGCGTGCCGTCGAAGGCGGCTCTTGAGGCGGTGCTGAATCCTGATTACGGAGGTGAGCGGGGGAAGGGTAACTTCTATTTCTGCGCCAATCCCGATTTCTCGGGGAGGCATATTTTCGCCCGCACACTCTCCGAGCACAACTCCAATGCCCGCGCCTTCCAGGCGGAACTCACTCGCCGCGCCCGCGCGAAGCGTGGAAGCTGAGGCTCTGCCGGACGGGGTGTGAAAACCGGGCGGCGTCCGTTCTGAAAGTATTTCCGAAAGAGTTAAGTAATCGTTAAAAAACAAGTTGCCGCTTACTAAAATATATCTAATTTTGCAGCGGTTTTCAGAAGTAGTGCGTACTTATGGACATAAAGCTGATTATCTTCGATTTCGACGGGACGATAGGCGACACGCGCCGCAACATCGTCAAGACTCTCCAGATGACCTTGGCGGAGAAAGGACTGCCTCCGCGCTCCGAGCAGGAGTGCGCCGCCACGATAGGGCTGACGCTCAATGATGCGTTCCTCAGGCTCCAGCCGCAGCTCAGCATGGAGGAAGCAGAGAAATGCACCGAATGCTACCGCGAACTTTTCGAAATCAACAAGAAGGAGCTTGTCCCGCAGACCTTCCCCAATGTCATCACCACGCTGAAGCATCTGAGAGACAAAGGATACAGGATGACAGTGGCGTCCTCGCGCTCGCACCTCTCGCTTGACGGATTCGTGCGCGACATGGCTCTCGGAGACTATATCGGCTATGTCCTTGGCGCCGAGGACTCAGAGCGCCCGAAACCGGATCCGGCGCCGGTGCTCAAGACCCTTAAGGACTTGGGGTACAGCGCCGCGCAGACCCTTGTTGTCGGCGACATGCCGTTCGACATCCTCATGGGGCGCGGGGCCGGGACGGTCACTTGCGGCGTCAGCTACGGCAACTCGTCGCGGGAAGAACTCCTTGCGAGCGGCGCCGACCATGTGATAGACGATTTCGCGGAGCTGGAGACAGTGCTAAAACAGATGTAGAAATGATTGACAAAAGCAAACTTCTCGGCCACCTCGCCGTGGCCACAGCGTACACGATATTCGGGTTCAACATAATTTTCTGCAAGGACATAGCGAACTCGCACACGATTTCTCCCGCCGTGCTCTTCACCATAAGGGCGATCGGGGCGTCGGCCCTGTTCTGGCTGCTGTCCCTCTTCCTCCCGAAAGAGAAGATGGCTCGCGGGGACATACTGATGACGGCCTTGGCCTCCGTGCTCGGACTCTTCGTCCCACAGTTCACTTTCCTTGCGGCGACGACGATGACCACATCCATAGACCTGTCCGTGCTCGGTACGCTGCCTCCTATATTCACGATGATTTTTGCGGCCGTCTTCCTCAAGGAGCCGATCACATTCAAGAAGGCTGGAGGTGTAGTGCTGAGCCTTGCCGGGGTGCTGATGCTGATATTCAATTCGGTGACCGCCCACAACGGCATCGGTCAGACCAGACCGCTCGGAATCATACTCATGCTCATGAACGGTGTCAGCTTCGGCGCGTATCTCGGCATCTTCCGCCCGTTGATTTCGCGCTACAGCGTGGTGACATTCATGAAGTGGATGTTTCTTTTCTCCCTGCTGATTTCGCTCCCGTTCTCCGCAAAGGGATTCTTCGCGACAGATTTCGCCGCGATCACCCCGTCGGTGGCGAGGGAAATCGCATTCCTCGTGATATTCGCGACCTTCGTATCCTATTTCCTCATCCCGGTCGGGCAGAAGAGGATACGTCCTACCGTCATAAGCCTCTACACCTATCTGCAGCCGATGATAGCCACAGTGTTCAGCATAATTATAGGTATGGACAGCCTGACCTGGCAGAAAGTCGCCGCCATAGTGCTGGTATTCGCAGGAGTGGGCTTCGTCAACCGGAGCAAGGCCGCCCCGCAGGATGCGGAGCAACTTGTCAGTGAGAGCTGTCGTGGACAGGTTCGCAGGTGAGGTCCACGCCCAGTTTCTTGAACACCTTCTTGTCGATGTCGCTCAGGAGGACTGTCGAGTGGACCTGACAGCCGTTGAGCAGCGGCAGCATGTCCAGGGCCTTGCGGCAGTTCTCGTCGTCCGGGCTGAGCACGGACAGCGCGATCAGCACCTCGTCCGTATGGAGACGCGGGTTCTTGCCGTGCAGGAATGTCACTTTCGTCTTCTGGATCGGTTCGATCAGCCTTCCCGGGATGAGTTTGGCGTCATTGTCTATACCCGCGAGGTGTTTGAGGGCCTTCAGAATCATTGCGGAGCAAGGGCCGAGCAGGTCTGAGGTCTCCGCGCTCAGGATGGTGCCGTCGGAGAGCTCGATGGCTGCCGCGGGATTGCCGGCGGTGGCTGCGCGCTGTTTTGCTGCCACGGTGACTCTCCTGTATTCTGTGGTGATTCCTGCCTGTTTGAGGAGCAGGGCGATTTTGCCGACTTCGTTCTCGTTGTCCTCGCCGTCCGCCATGCGCTCAAGGGCTGCATAGTAGCGCCTGATGATCTCGTCGTTGGCGGCCTTGCAGCAGATGTCGTTGTCGCAGATGCAGTTGCCCACCATGTTGACCCCCATGTCGGTTGGGGACTTGTACGGGTTTTTACCGTAGATGCCTTCGAATAGGGCGTTGAGTATCGGGAAGATCTCGATGTCGCGGTTGTAGTTGATGGCTGTCTTGCCGTAGGCTTCGAGGTGGAACGGGTCGATCATGTTGACATCGTTCAGGTCTGCGGTCGCCGCCTCGTAGGCTATGTTGACGGGGTGCATCAGCGGAAGGTTCCATACCGGGAAAGTCTCGAACTTGGCGTATCCGGCCGCCATGCCCTTCTTGTGCTCGTGGTAGAGCTGGCTGAGGCACACCGCCATCTTGCCGCTCCCCGGGCCAGGCGCAGTCACGATGACAAGCGGGCGGGAGGTCTGCACATAGTCGTTCTTGCCATAGCCTTCCTCGGAGTCGATGAGGGACACGTTGTTGGGGTAGCCCTCGATGGTGTAGTGATAATATGCCTTGATTCCCAGCTTCTTGAGCTTGGCTTTGTAGGCCTTGGCACTGGACTGCCCGTTGAAATGCGTGATCACGACACTGCTCACCAGGAAGCCCCTGCTCTGGAACTCGGTGCGCAGGCGCAGCACATCCATCTCGTATGTGATGCCGTAGTCGGCCCGCACCTTGTTCTTCTCTATGTCAGTGGCACTGATGACGATGACTATCTCCGCGCAGTCGCTCAGCTGCTGAAGCATCCTGAGTTTGCTGTCCGGCTGGAAGCCCGGGAGGACCCTGCTGGCGTGGTAGTCGTCAAACAATTTGCCCCCGAGCTCGAGGTAGAGTTTGTCCCCGAACTGGGCGATACGTTCTTTGATGTGGGCTGATTGTATCCGCAGATACTTTTCGTTGTCGAATCCGTATTTCATAACGGATAACAAAATTACGAATTAAAATCCGAGCCCGCAAATCCATTCTGATTCCGGAGGCGATTTAGCACAATATTTGGTATATTTGCGTGCGATGGATGCACTTATAGAAAAAGCCCGCGCAGTGGCGCTGGACGCGCTCAAGGACGAGACCCGCTACGACGGCACCCCATTCATGCAGCACCCCGACAATGTCGCCCGCATAGTGGCTGACGAGATCGGCCTGCCGATGGAGTGCGTGGCCGCAGTCTACCTGCACGAGGCTACAAGGACGCATAAGGAAGTGGATATCAGTTCGTTTCCTAAGGATGTCCGGAAGATTGCGGAGGGGCTCAACAAGATTTCGACTATCAAGCCGAAAGACACTCGCCTTGAGGCCGAGAACTATAAGAAGCTCATAGTCCAGTATTCCACCGACCCCCGGGTCGTGGTGCTGAAGATCGCCGACCGCCTGGAGGTGATGCGCAGCCTCAACATCTTCCCGAAGGCTTCGCGTGAGCAGAAGCTGCTGGAGACCATGATGCTCTATATGCCTCTCGCGCACCAGCTGGGGCTCTATAACATCAACAATGAGCTGGGCAACATCTACTTCCGCTACTCGGAGCCGGAGCAGTACCGTGCCGTGACCAACAAGCTCAAGGCCACGGAGAAGGACAGGGAGCAGCTTACGGCGGAGTTCATACGCCCGCTGGAGAAGAAGCTCTCGGACGCCGGCATCCGCTACAAGCTCAAGGCGCGTACCAAGAGCGCATATTCCATCTATCGCAAGATGCAGGTGCAGAAAGTGCCGTTCGAGGGGGTCTATGACGTGTTCGCGATCCGCTTCATCATCGATTGCGAGGATGACCCCAAGGTGGAGAAAGACCTCTGCTGGAAGGTTTACTCATACGTGACGGAAGAATACGAGCCTGATATCAAGAGGCTCCGTGACTGGCTCACGACCCCGCGCCCCAACGGATACGAGTCCCTGCATATCACTGTCAAGAACAAGCAGGGCAAATCCCTGGAGGTGCAGATCCGCACGAAGCGCATGGACATAGAGGCCGAGAGCGGCAACGCGGCCCACTGGGCCTACAAGGGCATACGCCACGAGGCGTCCATCGACAGATGGATGCAGTCCGTGCGCGATTCGCTCGCCAATCCGTTCGACGCCAGCCCGGAGGACATGCCGGCCCCGCCGGACAGGGAGATATTCGTGTTCACCCCGACCGGGGAGCTCCGCATCCTGTCGGCAGGTTCGTCCGTGCTGGATTTCGCCTTCAACATACACTCCAATGTGGGGTGCCGCTGCACCGGAGGCAAGGTCAACGGCAAACCGGTGCAGATAAAGGATAAACTCAAGACCGGAGATGTGGTGGAGATCATGACGGGCCGCAACCAGCGCCCGAGCCGTGACTGGCTCGGATGGGTGGTCACCTCCAAGGCCCGCGGGAAAATAAAGCAGGAACTCGACGCCGACGAGCGCCGCGCCGCGGCCGAGGGACGCGAGATCCTGACGCGCCGCCTGAAGAACTGGAAGCTCGAGTTTGGTGACGACCTGCAGACGGAGTTCATGAAGTCGCGGAAGTACTCTTCCGTGATGCCGTTCCTCGCCGCCATATCGCGTGAGGAGGTGGACATCAACGACATAAAGTCATTCATCCTGCAGAAGCAGGCCGAGAAGGCCCTGCCGTCCGTCGAGGAGAAGAACGAAGCCGCCCCTAAGGAAGGCTATGCCGGGAGCTCGTCCGATGACATACTTGTCATCAACGCCAAGAATGTTCGCGGACTGGACTACAAACTGTCAAAATGCTGCAACCCCGTGTTCGGTGACGATGTCTTCGGCTTCGTCACGAGGACTGACGGCATCAAGATTCACAGGATATCCTGTCCTAACGCCGCGAGGCTCATAGAGCGCTACCCGTACAGGATTCAGAAAGTGGTGTGGCAGGACAACAGCAGCGGCGGGGACTTTGTCTGTGACCTTGCGATTACTGCCGGGATGGAGCATCCGGTGCTCAGCGCCATAATGGATGTCATCGGCAAGTTCAAGGTGTCGATGCGCTCGTTCAATGTCAAGGAGAACCAGAGGACCGGCACTTATGAGATAAGCGTGAGGCTGCTGGTGCCGTCCAACACGGAGCTTGACAAGGTGATCTCGCTGGTGTCCAACATAAAGAATGTGATTAAAGTTCATAGGGTATAGAGATTATGGATACGGAGTATCTGGACAGATTCGAGAAGATCCTTGAGGAGGGTCTTCTCAAGGTTTGCAGGGGAGCCGGTCTCCTGGAGGATGAAGTGCTGAGAAGTCCCGACATTGACGACAAGTGGGATTCATATATCAAGGATTACACTGCTGACGCGGTGGAGAATTTCAATGCCTATCCGGAGGCGGCCCTGTCCTGGGCGGCGTTTCTGGGGATGGGTGTGGCCCATAATTGGGACGCCGGCTGGGAGGCGCACAAAGACGATGCCTACCAGGCCTATTATGGCAGCAAGGGCTGGGACAATATGGATGAGCACATACTCCATGATGTGCTGGGACTGAAATCTGACGACCCTGTGGCGAAGAAGCTGAACGACACTCTGCTCAGCTGCGCGCTTGCCACGCTTGGCCTGATCAGGCACGAGGGCATAGAGCCGCAGACGGATCTTGGGTTCTATGTACTTGTCCGTTCATATACGGTGATGTACAGGATAGGCGCGGCCATAGAGATACGGCGCCTTGGCTATAAGAAAGTGCTGATCAATTAGTTCTGCTGCGGGACGGCCGTCTATATCCCGGCTCTCAACATGGCTTCGCATCCTTCGAGGATGTCCTGGAAGGCCTGCTCGAAGTCGCCGGTGTACCACGGGTCCATCACATCGCGGCTCCGGCCGGTGTAGGACATCAGCAGATGGACTTTGCCCTCAGGGTCCGGTCCCATCACTCTTTCGAGCCAGCGCAGGTTGCTGGTGTCCATGCAGATGATGCGGTCGAATCTCTGATAGTCTTCCGGAGTGATGGTGCGTGCCGTCTTGTCCTGGTCGAACATGATGCCGTGCTGCTTGAGGCAGCGTTTGGCCGGCGGATAGATAGGGTTGCCGTATTCCTCGTCTGACACGGCCGCCGATTCGACATGGTACTGATCCTCGTCGCCCCTCGCTCTCAGCAGGGCTTTGAGGATGAATTCCGCCATCGGGCTTCTGCATATATTGCCGTGGCATACAAAAAGTATCCGTTTCATATTATCAGTTGTCGTTGGTTCTGTGCGTCTTACGGTATGCTCCTTCCCGGTCCATTCTTTTGGCTGCTGGAGTCAGGACAAATATACGAAAGATATGTGAATTCATGTCCGTCCTGTTTGCGGCCGGCAGTTTGACAGGAGTGCCGTACGTGACACGATTTCCGCGTTCCCGCTGCCACCTGTATGCACGACCGCCGGCGGTGCCCGCTCAATGGCTCCGTCTGCTGACTTTCGGCAGCCAATACACATATTGTTTGTTGATGGTTGTACATGGTGCTTACAAACAACATTATAGCATTTGGTTTTTGGAAGTTTTTTATATTGACAATCATGCCAAGACTTTTCTGCGTGTAACACATCATTAAATAAATAAAAAGTATTACTTTTGCATATTATATGATATGTTGACCATGATAAGGTTATCGGCATAGTTGCTTTGCCGCTTACTTAAATTGATGTAGTAATGACAAAGAATACAATGGGAACCAAGCTTCCCCGAAAATTGGAGCAGAAGATGCAAATTGTAGGTGAGCAGATTAAGTTAGCTCGCTTGCGTCGGAATCTGAGTGTGGCTCAGGTGGCAGAACGGGCTACCTGTTCACCGCTTACTGTGTCCCGGATAGAAAAAGGGATTCCTACTGTTGCAATAGGGATCTATCTACGTGTTTTGTATGCATTGCAACTTGACGATGATATCCTATTGCTTGCCAAAGAAGATAAAATGGGAAAAGCTTTGCAAGATTTGAGTTTGAAAACAAGAGAACGTGCATCCAAGAAAGAATAAGAAGTTGTTTTGATTTATGTTGAAAATTCTTTTACTTGCTTTTTCGCCATATTTTTTCCTGGCTTTTTCGGTCAGATAGTTCTACTATCTTTCTCAAAATCCAGAAAAAACTCTGACAGAAAAAATCTTCATAAAATTTATGACAAATAAATTCAAAGCAACTTCTAATCTATGAAAAAGTTGTATGTATATGCCGATTTCGATTGGCTCAAAGAAGTGGAACTCATTGGCGAATTAGGCTATGAGTCTCTTCGTGGTGCGGACAGCTATAGTTTTACGTTCAATAATGAATGGTTAAGGCAGCACAGCGATCTGTTTTTGAGTGACGACTTGAATAATTATCCAGGACAACAATATACACAACCGGACAAGGATATATTCGGATGTTTTTCTGATGTCTTGCCGGATCGTTGGGGACGTACTTTGTTGTTGCGTCGCGAGCAATTAGTAGCAGCGGAAGAAAAGCGGTCGGTACGAAGATTATCATCTTTCGATTTCTTGACTGGTATCGATGATTTCTCTCGAATGGGTGGATTCCGTTTTAAGGAAGATCCTGATGGCGAATTTATCAATATGAGTGAACCGTTGAGAATTCCACCTTTGACAGATATTCGGGAGTTGATTGCTGCCAGTGCTGAGATTGAGAAAAGCGAAGAGAACAATACGCTTCCTGATTGGAAATGGATTGCACAACTTGTGCAACCTGGTACATCATTAGGAGGAGCACGTCCTAAAGCCAGTGTTGTAGATACGGATAAAACTCTTTACGTGGCTAAGTTCCCGTCGCGCAAGGATGACTATGATGTCGGACTTTGGGAGCATTTCAGTCACTTGCTTGCCACAAAAGCAGGAGTAAACGCAGCAAAAACAAAAGTGCTGGCAACTGGAGAAAAATATCATACATTGCTGTCACAACGTTTCGATAGAACAAACGATAGCAAACGTATTCATTTTGCATCCGCTATGACCTTGTTGGGATTAAGTGATGGAGATAATGCAACTGCTGGATACGGCTATTTGGATATAGTTGACTTCATTATTCAGAACTGTACCGATGTAGAGAGAAACTTGCAGGAACTCTTCCGTCGTGTTGCCTTCAATATCTGCATAGGTAACAGCGATGACCATTTCCGCAATCATGGTTTCCTGTTGACTGCAAAAGGATGGACATTGTCGCCGGCATACGATGTGAATCCAACGCTGAATGAATATCAAAGCCTGCTCATCTCATCAACTTCCAACAAGGCGGATTTAAGTATCTTGCTTGATGCCTGCGGGGATTATATGCTTAATCGAAACACTGCGGAGAAGATTATTTCGGAGGTGATTGAAGTTGTGAAAGGATGGCGCAAATTGGCGACACGATTAGGAATTTCCGGGAGAGAGATGGATATGTTCTCAGGAGTGTTTGATAAACAATATGATCGTATTTGATTTCTTAATTCACATTTGGTAAAGAAGAAATAACCACGAGTGGCGGATAGTTTGATAGGAGTGCCGTACGTGACGCGATTGCCGCGTTCCCGCTGCCACCTGTATGCACGACCGCCGGTGCTCCCGTCCGTGGAACCTCCGCCGATGCGTGGAACATCGCGGTGCGCACCAGGGGCGTTTTCACTCACCGCGCTGATTTCGGAAAGCCCGCGTGCGTAGAAAGGGGCCTGGTGCGCACGGGAATCTCGCCAGTGATGTGCCACCGGCACACTCCTTCTTCAAAAAGACATCTATCCTCAAAAATCTTTGCCAAATCTGCGGCAACTTGTTTTCGGCCGCGTACTAAAATGGGCGGCGCATCGGGAGCAGGCGGCCATAGTGCCGGACCATAAGCCTGCACGCGACGCAGGTGTGAGCCGATCCGGTGAAAGCGGCTCACACCTGGCAGGGGTGGATGCCGCAGAGGGCCATGCAGGGCAGGTCGGCGTTTCAGGTAGCAGCGGAAACACCGGGATAGGCTCACACCTGGCGGTGGCATCGGTCACAGGCGCGGCCCGTACCGCCCGAACCGAGCCGCCCGATGTGTCGATGTCACAGAAACCCTGCATTTATCACGGCTCATTCAATATATACAGCCAGACTATGACCGGCGTCATCCGGGCGGCCAGTTTTTCAGACCACCCGGATTTTTTATATCTTTGCAAATCAAGCAAAATAACGATGGACAATAAAAAGGAAGTGGAGCGCGCAGAACTCCACCGGACCATCTGGGCAATAGCAGATGAGATGAGAGGTTCTGTGGATGGATGGGATTTCAAATCCTACATCTTGGGGATGCTCTTTTACAGATACATCTCTGAAAATATCACAACCTACATCAACAAGGGTGAATGGGAGACAGGCAACAGGGACTTCAATTATGCAGACCTTAATGATGCACAGGCAGAAGGCATAAGGGAAGAGATGGTGAATGTCAAAGGGTTCTTCATCCTTCCTTCACAACTGTTTGAGAACATCTGCAAGACTTGTGATGCTGACCCCAACCTGAATATGACACTTGAAGGTATTTTCTCCGCCATTGAGAACTCCGCAAAGGGAACTGCAAGTGAAGATGATTTCAAGGGGTTGTTTGCAGACCTTGACGTGAACAGCAACAAACTGGGTGCTACTGTCATCAAGAGGAATGAAAAGCTGGTCAAACTCCTGAGGGGTATCGGGTCAATGAAATTGGGTGATTATCAGGACAATACCATTGACGCCTTCGGTGACGCATACGAGTACCTGATGGGAATGTATGCTTCAAATGCAGGAAAGAGCGGTGGCGAATACTACACGCCGCAGGAAGTGAGCGAGCTCTTGACAAAGCTCGCCACAGTGGGCAAAACTGAAGTCAATAAAGTTTATGACCCGGCCTGTGGTTCAGGCTCACTGCTCCTGAAAGCTGCAAAGATACTTGGCAAGGACAATGTAAGACAGGGTTTCTTCGGGCAGGAAATCAACCTTACCACATATAACCTGTGCAGGATCAACATGTTCCTTCACGACATTGACTATGACAAGTTTGACATAGCTTGTGAAGACACACTCCTTTCTCCGCAGCATTGGGATGATGAGCCTTTTGAGGTAATTGTCTCAAACCCACCTTACTCAACCAAGTGGAAAGGGGATGATGACATGACCCTTATCAATGACCCGAGATTTGCACCTGCAGGTGTGCTTGCACCGAAGTCCAAGGCTGACCTTGCATTCATCATGCACTCTCTTGCCTGGCTTGCCAGCAATGGAACAGCTGCCATAGTATGTTTCCCCGGCGTGATGTATAGAGGTGGCTCAGAGAAGAAGATAAGACAATACTTGATTGACAACAACTATGTTGATTGCATTATCCAACTCCCTGACAACCTTTTCTTTGGGACCAGCATCGCCACATGCATAATGGTGCTGAAGAAGGCCAAGAAGGATAACTGCACCCTGTTCATAGATGCTACCAGGGAGTGTGTCAAGGTCACCAACTCCAACAAACTCACAGAGGAGAACATCCAGCATATCCTTGATGTCTTCACAGGCAGAAAAGATGAGCAGTATGTCAGCAAGCTTGTGGCCAATGATGACATAGCCAAGGCTGACTACAACCTGTCTGTCTCCACCTATGTTGAGCAGGAGGACACCAGGGAGAAAGTGGATATTGTGAAGCTCAATGCAGAACTTGCCAGGATTGTGGAGAGGGAGAATGTGCTCCGGGCTGAGATTGACAGGATAATAAAAGAAATAGAATTATAATGTCTCTGTGCCATTTCAGGATGAAAGAGAGTGACGAAGCCGCCCGTTGGATGAGCGGCTCCGATACGGACGGGTATGCAGACAAGGCCGAGGGGCTACCTTTTACGGTAGTGGGCCTTCACGTAGACCTTTTTGCCTCTGACCATTCTGAAATGGCCTCTGACAAAAACAGGCTGGTGAGCGTCTTTACACTCTGTGCAGGAGCGCTCGTCAAACTTAATGATGATAGAGATTTTTTTCATATTTGTATGAATGGTTTTTAGCTTGAGAGCTGAGAGCGGCCTTTGAGAGTACTTCCGTCAGTATATCTCTTAAAAGCAAAAAGCACTCACCCGAGGGCAAATGCTTTTTAAAATAAGTTTGACGAGCGCCTCAACCATTCAAATAAAAAAATCTCCGATGCAAATGTAAGCAATTAAAAGGGAAAAGCAATACTTGACAGAAGAAAATATGAGCAAGTTAGAAAGGTTAATACAGCAATACTGTCCGGATGGGGTGGAGTATGTCAAGATTGGAGAGATAGCTCAAGTTGGCACCGGCAGTAGTAATGGTAATGAAGCCATTGAAGATGGCATATATCCATTTTTTGTGAGATCACAAATAATTAAGAAAAAGGACACTTATGAATATGATGAAGAAGCTATAATCATCCCGGGAGAAGGAGGTATTGGGGATATTTTTCACTACATCAATGGGAAATATGCACTTCATCAAAGAGTGTATCGAATACATTTTATATCACCACACATCAATGTGAAGTTCGCATTTTACTATATGAAAAGTGCTTTCAAGAAGTTTATTATGGCGAAAGCTGTCAGTTCAACAGTATCTTCAATTAGGAAACCCATGATTGAGGGATTTTCTCTCCCAATTCCGCCACTTCCTGTGCAGGAAGAGATTGTGAGGATACTGGATACTTTTACAGAACTGCAAGCAGAACTGCAAGCAGAACTGCAAGCAGAACTGCAAAAAAGAAAGCAACAATACAACTATTATCTTGATAACTTGTTGAGTTTCAATAGGGGGGGGCAAACAGAAGTAAGATGGATGAAGTTGAAGGACATAGGTAAAGTATGTATGTGTAAAAGAATACTGAAAAGTCAAACGTCATCATCTGGTGATGTCCCATTCTTCAAAATCGGGACTTTTGGTGGTAATGCGGATGCGTATATATCACAGGCTTTATTCAATGAGTATAAGGCCAAATATTCATACCCACAAAAAGGAGATGTTCTTATTTCTGCGGCGGGCACTATTGGTAGAACTATTGTATTTGATGGCACACCTTCATATTTTCAGGATAGCAATATAGTATGGTTGAAACACGATGAAAGCATCGTGCTAAACTCTTATTTGAGATATTGCTACGCGTTGAACCCGTGGGTAGTATCAACAGGAGGGACAATAGCCAGATTATACAATGATAATATTCTTGAAGCAACTATTCCAGTTCCCTCTTTAGCAAACCAGCAAAGAATTGTCTCCATCCTCGACCGCTTCGACACCCTCACCACCGACCTCACCCAGGGTCTCCCTGCCGAGATTGAGAAGAGAAGACAACAGTATGAATATTACAGAGACAAACTCCTGACCTTTAAAAGAAAAGGAGCATAACAAAACACAAGACACATAATAATGACACAATACAATATCATCGCTGAAAGTCAGGAGTACACTGTGGTCTCGGAGTATGACCACGTGGCGACTCCTGCAGAGGCCTACCAGAGTGAAGCTGATCTGGAGAAAGAGTTCATCAGGCTCCTTCAGGAGCAGGGGTATGAATATCTCCCTATCCACACGGAAGCTGACCTTATCTCAAACCTGCGCTCCCAGCTGGAGAAACTCAACCACTACCATTTCACGGATAGTGAGTGGGAGCAGTTCTTCAACACCTGCATAGCCAACAAGAACGATGATATTGTAGCCAAGACACAGAAGATTCAGGATGACTATATCCAGGTCCTTAAAAGAGACACCGGCGAAAGCCAGAACATCAAACTCATTGACAAGGACAATATCCACAACAACTCTCTTCAGGTCATAAACCAGTATGTGGAAGAAGGAGGGAACTACGACACGAGGTACGACGTGACAGTACTTGTCAATGGCCTCCCCCTCGTACACATTGAGCTGAAACGCAGGGGCGTACAGTTGAAAGAGGCTTTCAACCAGATAAACCGCTATCAGAGAGATAGTTTCTGGGCAGGATGTGGATTGTATGAGTATGTGCAGATATTTGTCATCTCAAATGGAACAAATACCAAATACTACTCCAACACCACAAGGGCAAATCACCTCAAAGAGCAGGAACCGGGTGGCAGAAACAAGTCAAAGAAGACATCTAACTCCTTTGAGTTCTCATCCTTCTGGGCTGACAGCAACAACAAGGTCATCACAGACCTTCTGGACTTCACCAAGACATTCTTCTCAAAGCACACCCTGCTGAATATCCTTACCAAATACTGTGTCTTCACCAGTGAGAAGATGCTTATGGTGATGAGACCATACCAGATTGCAGCCACAGAAAGGATAATCCAGAGGATAAATGTTGCCAATAACTACAAGTTTTATGGCAGCATCAAGGGTGGAGGATACGTTTGGCACACAACAGGTTCAGGTAAGACATTGACATCATTCAAGACAGCCCAATTGGCGTCCAGGCTCCCTTACATAGACAAGGTTCTTTTCGTTGTGGACAGGAAAGACCTTGACTACCAGACCATGAAGGAGTATAACCGCTTTGAGGAAGGGGCTGCTGATGGAAATACTTCCACTGCAGTGCTTCAAAGACAATTGGAGAATAAGGATAAGAATGGTGGTTATCACGATTACAGGATTATAATCACCACCATCCAGAAGCTCTCCATCTTTGTGCAGAAGAACAAGAACCATCCTGTATTTCAGCAGAGGGTGGTGATAATCTTCGATGAGTGCCACAGAAGCAACTTCGGGCAGATGCACTCGGCCATTACCAAGAACTTCAAGAAATACAATCTGTTCGGCTTCACCGGCACTCCGATCTTTGCACAGAATGCAGGGACTGGTGGAGATATGAGGCTCAAAACCACTCAGCAGGCATTTGGAGACAAACTCCATACATATACCATAGTGGATGCCATCAATGATGAGAATGTCCTTCCTTTCAGGATTGACTATGTGAATACCATCAAGGAGAAAGAGGGTATCCTTGACCAGCAGATATCGGCCATTGACAGGGAGAAGGCCATGGCATCTCCTGAAAGGATATCTCAGGTGGTGAAATACATCCTTGAACACTTCGACCAGAAGACAAAGCGGAGTTCGTACTATTCCTTCCGTGTGCTGGATGATATTCACAAGGTGGCGAGCGCCAGAAAGGGAGCCCAGGTCTCTGAACACAAGACAGAGCAGAAACTGAATGGTTTCAATGCTATGTTTGCAGTGGCTTCCATTCCTATGGCCAAGGCATACTACAATGAGTTCAAGAGGCAGCAGGCTGAGCTCCCGGAAACACAAAGATTGAAGATAGCTACCATATACAGTTATGGGGCGAATGAGGAAGAGATCGACGGAATTCTCGCGGAAGAGAACCCTGAGAGCACCACTCAGCTTGACCAGCAGTCAAGGGACTTCCTCGAAGGAGCTATCAGGGACTATAACCTGATGTTCTCCACCAACTATGACACTTCCAGCGACAAGTTCCAGAACTATTATAAGGACTTGTCATTGAGGATGAAGAACAGGCAGGTGGATCTGCTGATAGTGGTGAATATGTTCCTTACCGGCTTTGACGCGACCACGCTCAACACCCTGTTTGTGGACAAGAACCTGAAACAGCACGGCCTGATACAGGCTTTCTCAAGGACCAACAGAATATTGAACTCTGTCAAGACCTTCGGCAATATAGTCTGTTTCAGGGATCTCCAGCAGGCCACAGATGATGCCATCGCCCTCTTCGGAGACAAGGATGCAAGCAGTATTGTGGTGCTGAGAGACTTCCTCTCTTACTATGACGGATACGACACGGAAAAGGGAAAACACTGTTATGGTTACAAGGAACTTGTCGAGCAGCTTCAAAATGAGTTCCCTGAAGGACAAACTATCTTGGGTGAAGATGCGGAGAGACGGTTTGTGGCTTTGTTCGGAAGCCTGCTCAAATCCATCAACATCCTTTCCGCCTTCGACCAGTTTGAGGGGCGGCATATCATCACTGACAGGCAGTTGCAGGATTACCAGAGCAACTATCTTGACCTTCAGGAGAAGTGGCGGAGGAGGAGGCCCGGGGACAAGGAGAACATAAATGATGACCTTGTGTTTGAGACCGAGCTTATAAGGCAGGTGGAGATAAACATTGACTATATTCTCCTCCTTGTCCAGAAATATCACGACAGCAACTGCACGAACAAGGAGATACTTGTCAATATCTCCAAGGCCATAGGTTCAAGCATCCAGCTCAGGAGCAAGAAAGAGCTTATCGAGAACTTCATCGGCAGTGTGAATGCCGATACTGATGTGGAAAAGAGTTGGAAAGACTTTGTCCGGCAGCGGAAGGATGAAGATCTGAAGGAAATCATAGACAGTGAGCATCTCAAGCCACAAGAGACAAGGACATTCATCGATAACAGTTTCCGGGACGGGCAGGTGAGGACCACAGGCACGGACATTGACCGGATACTTCCGCCTATGTCCCGCTTTGGCGGCGGCAACAGGCAAGAAAAGAAAAAGTCTGTCATCGATAAGATACAGGCATTCTTTGACAGATACTTTGGGCTATAATATCCGCTTTGTGCGTATCTTTGCCCTATGAAGTTTCAGCTCCAGTCAGAATACAGGCCCTCGGGAGACCAGCCGGAAGCCATCGATCAGCTCTGCTCCGCCTTGGAATCCGGAGTGAATGATGTCACCCTGCTCGGCGTGACGGGCTCCGGCAAGACATTCACGATGGCCAACGTCATCGAGCGTCTCCAGCGTCCGGCGCTGATTCTCAGCCACAACAAGACGCTCGCGGCCCAGCTCTATGGCGAGTTCAAGGCCTTCTTCCCGGACAACGCCGTGGAGTACTTCGTCTCCTATTACGACTACTATCAGCCGGAGGCCTACATCCCTTCGAGCGACACATATATCGAGAAGGATCTCAGCATCAACGACCGCATAGAGAAGCTGCGTCTCAGCGCCGCGAGCGCCCTGATGTCCGGACGGCGCGACGTCATAGTCATATCTTCCGTCTCATGCCTCTACGGCATCGGCAATCCTGAGGACTTCCACGCGCAGACGGTCACGGTCCGAAGAGGCGAGACCCGCAGCCTGACCGGGCTGCTGTACCGTCTGGTCGAGGGCCTCTACAACCGCACTGAGGCCGAGTTCAAGCGCGGCTCCTTCCGTGTGAGGGGCGACACTGTCGATGTCTATCTGAGCGGTGCCGACGAGGCGGTGCGGATCGAGTTCTTCGGGGACGAGATAGACGCGCTGAGCCTGATCGACCCGGTGACAGGGGCGCACATCGAGGATCTGGATGAGATAAGCATATACCCGGCCAACAATTTCGTCACCACCAAGGAGCGCAGCGCCGCAGCCGTGTCACAGATCCAGGATGATCTTGTGAAACAGATGCAGGTCTTCGCGGAGCAGGGCAGGGAACTCGAAGCGAAACGCCTCAAGCAGAGGGTTGAGTATGACCTTGAGATGATCAAGGAGATGGGCTATTGCCCTGGCATCGAGAACTACTCCCGCTACTTCGACGGACGCCGCGAGGGGCAGCGGCCGTTCTGCCTTATCGACTATTTCCCCAAGGACTTCATCACCTTCATAGACGAGAGCCATGTGACTCTCCCTCAGGTGCGGGCGATGTACGGCGGCGACCATTCCCGCAAATCGGTCTTGATAGACTACGGGTTCCGCCTGCCGGCAGCCTCCGACAACCGTCCCCTCAAGTTCGAGGAGTTCGAGGCCATCACGGGGCAGAAGGTCTATGTGAGCGCGACCCCCGCCGACTATGAGCTGGAGAAATCCGGCGGACTTGTGGTGGAGCAGGTCGTGCGCCCTACCGGGCTGCTGGACCCGCCCATCGAGGTGCGCCCCACGAAGAATCAGGTCGACGACCTCGTCGAGGAGATACGCAAGCGCGCCGGGAGCGATGAGCGGACCCTTGTCACGACCCTCACCAAGAGGATGGCCGAGGAACTGGACGAGTACCTGCGCAAAATCGGCATCCGGGTGCGGTACATACATTCCGATGTGGACACTGCCGAGAGGGTCGAAATCATCGAGGACTTCAAGATGGGAATGTTCGATGTCCTTGTCGGGGTCAACCTCCTGCGCGAGGGGCTGGACATCCCGTCGGTGTCCCTGGTGGCCATACTGGACGCGGACAAGGAAGGGTTCCTCCGCACCGGACGCGCCCTGACCCAGACGGCGGGACGGGCGGCCCGCAATGTCAACGGCCTCGTGATAATGTACGCCGACTCGGTGACTCCGTCGATGGAGGAGACCATACGCGAGACCAACCGCCGTCGCCGCAAGCAGGTGGAATACAACGAACTGCACCATATCACCCCCAAGCAGGTGCAGGTGCGCCAGAATGTCCTCGCCAAGAGCCTTGCGGGCGGCACCACCGGGCGCGTCAGCGCCGCCAATTCCTACGATTCCCCGGTATATGTCCCGAATCCCTCGGATCTGGGCAAGGGAAGCGTCTCTGTGGGCTTCGGCCATGCCGCGCTCCGGGAGGACGGGGCCGCGTTCGCTGACGGGCACATCAAGGCCGACCTGGCCGCGGTGCTCCAGGACCCTGTGATCCGCTCCATGTCCAGGGAACAGGTGGAGAAACTTGTCGAGGAAGACAGGCGGCGCATGAAAAAGTCCGCGGCCGACCTCGATTTTGCCCACGCCGCACGTTACCGCGACGAGATGTGGGCGCTTCAGGAATACCTTAAAGTCTGGAAAGAGAAATGAAAAGAAGCAGAGTGCTGATATTCATCCTGTCCGTAATCGCCATGCTGACATTGCTCAGTGCGGTTTTCCCGTCGGGAGGCATAAAGGCCGGGCAGGCCGTGCTGAGGTTCCCCTCGGTCGCGGATATCCTTGAAGGCGCCGTGCCGGAGGAGCCCAGGGTGTCTCCGGAAGAGCTGCTCGAAAACCGCAAGGCGGCCGTGCACCGGGCCGAGAAGGACCGTTTCGAGGACTTCTTCGAGTCCGATCCCGCGCGCTTCTATCTGCCGGACGGGGATGCCCGTTTCTTCGACCCGCTCTTCGCCGCCCTTGAGGGCGCGTCCGTCAAGCCGGTACGCATCATACATTACGGTGACTCCCAGATAGAGGAGGACAGGATCACTTCCGCCGTCCGCACCGCCCTGCAGGAGCGTTTCGGCGGCGACGGCCAGGGGATGCTTCCCGCGCGGCGCTATTTTACCCCGGCCATGGCGGTGAGTTCGTCTTCCGAACTGGAGCGGTTCACCGTTTTCGGAGAGAGGCCCGAAGGGCTGAGGAAATTCGGCCCTTACGGGGACTTCGTGCGGCTTGACACCACTCTGACACTGGGCTTCTCGCCTGTGCGCAGCCGCGACAAGGGGCAGGAGCTCTTCAACCGCCTGACATTGGTCGCCGGCAACATCGACGGCGAACTCAAAGTGAACTGTGCCGGGCGCAGCCGGACCTTGAGCGGGGAAGGGGCCATCGTCAAGGCGGTCTTTGAACTTCCGGACAGCAGTGCCAAGACCAGCCTTACCATCTCCGGCCATGCGGACATCTACGGGGTGCTGCTGGACACGGAGACCGGGGTGAGGATGGACAATGTGGCCATGCGCGGCTGCTCGGGGCTCGTGTTCACCGCCATGGACGCATCTCAGCTGCGCAGTTTCTACAATAGCGAGAATGTGAGGCTCATCCTTCTCCAGTACGGGGGCAACACCGTGCCTTATCTCTCCACCGGCAAGGCCATCTCCGGCTACGCGTCATCGGTACGCCGCCAGATACGCCATCTGCACAAGCTGGCCCCTCAGGCCACGCTGATATTCATCGGCCCGTCAGACATGTCCACGACAGTGGAGGGCAAGAGGCAGACTTATCCGAAACTCCCGGACATAGTGGATTCTCTGCGTGTCGCCGCGACTGCCGAGGGGGCCGCTTATTGGGACATCTACGGCGCCATGGGCGGGCGCAATTCCATGATTGACTGGGTCGGCGCCGCCCCGCCTCTCGCGGGTTCCGACTATGTGCATTTCACCCCGCGCGGCTCGGCCAGGGTGGGGGAGATGTTCAGCGACAGTTTTCTTTTGTACTATGACTATTACCTCTGGAGGAAAAAGAATGATTAAGAAGTTGTTTTGATTTATGTTGAAAATTCTTTTACTTGCTTTTTCGCCATATTTTTTCCTGGCTTTTTCGGTCAGATAGTTCTACTATCTTTCTCAAAATCCAGAAAAAACTCTGACAGAAAAAATCTTCATAAAATTTATGACAAATAAATTCAAAACAACTTCTAAGAGAACGCTTCTGCTCGCCGGGCTGCTGCTGCCCGTGATGCTTGCCGGGCGGAGGCTGCCGGAATGCGTGAGCACCGGGGATGCGGGGCTGTTGTTCCCGGGTGACCGCAGCGCACAGGATCTCTTCTATGCCAAGCTTGACAGCCTCATCTCCACGGGGCGGGGCAATGTGAACATCTGGCACATTGGCGGCTCCCATGTGCAGGCGGCATATTTCCCCAACAGGATAATGAACGACCTGGACTCCATCGCGCCACGGGGCGACAGGGGGTTCCTGTTCCCGAGGCGGCTCTGCAAGACCAATTCGGACAAGAGCTACCGCATCTCATCGACGGGGGAGTGGGAAGCTCCGATGATGACGCTCAACTCGCGCCTGGAGAAGCCCCGCTACGGGATAACCGGGTTCGGGGCGAGAACCTCCGACGCCGGGGCTTCGGTGAGCTTCAATGTCTGCCCGGACGCGGACAGCCTGTGGTCATTCTCGACGCTGCGCGTGCTCGGTTACGGCTCTTCTGACAGCGCCAGACCCTATGTCATAAGCGGAACTGACACGTTGAGGCACAGTTACGATTCCCTGACGGCGAGCTACCTCTTCGACCTGCCGCGCAAGGCGGACAGCGTGACCGTGGCATTTGAGATCCCGTCGGGCGAGACATTCACTCTGACCGGGCTCCAGCCCATCAGCGGCCGGCCCGGGGTGAACTACTATTCGTCCGGAGTCAACGGGGCCAAGCTGACTACATGGATGGACAAGTGTCCGGACCTTGAGCGGGATCTCGGCATCGTCAATCCTGACCTTGCGATCCTGGCCCTGGGGATCAACGACTCGGCCTGCATGGCCAAGGATTTCAAGCCGGGCAGGTTCAAGGACAACTATCGCCGTCTCATCGAGATGATACACCGGGTGAACCCGGACTGCGCCATCATATTCATCACCAACAACGACAGCTACCGCTACGTGAAGAGGGGGATGACATACAACGAGAACGCCCCTGCGGTGCGCAAGGCGATGATGGAACTGGCCGGAGAATACGGCGCTGGCGTATGGGATCTCTACACCCTGATGGGAGGGGCCCATTCTGTGCAGCGATGGAGAGACCTCGGGCTTGTCAAGCCCGACCGGCTCCACTTCACCGACGAGGGCTACACTCTGCTCGGAGACCTGTTCTTCGAGGCGCTGATGGACGACCGCAAAGCCGCCAGATAGATGGACGCAGGGCTCATATGGACTTTTCTGCGGAGGCTGTTCTCGTTTGACCCGAACTCGCCGCTGCTCTTCACCCAGTTCTATTTCTGGGCGTTTTTCGCCATAGTATATGCGGCCCTCGCCCTCATAGGGGACCGCCGCCTGCTGCGCAACAGTTTCCTCTTCTTCACCAGCCTCCTGTTCTACTTCAAGACAAGCGGCCTGTCGGTGCTGATACTGGTTTTTGTGACCTGCTCGGATTTCTTGATAGCCAGGCGGATAGCCGCATCGGAAGGCCGGCGGCGCAAGGCCTGGCTGGTGCTGGGCGTCAGCATCGACCTGCTTCTGCTCTGCTACTTCAAGTACAGTTATTTCTTCGCGGACCTGCTCTATTCCCTGACGGGCCTGCAGGTCAAGGTGACGGATGTGTTCGGGGCATTGGGCAATGCCATCGCCGGCAGGGACATGTTCAGGGTGGACAGCATCGTGCTTCCGGTCGGCATCTCCTTCTTCATCTTCCAGGTGATCAGCTATACTGTGGATGTCTATCGCCGGGAGGTGAAGCCGGTGGACAACATCCTGGATTTCGGTTTCTATGTGAGCTTCTTCCCGCAGCTTGTGGCCGGGCCTATCGTGAGGGCCAGCGAGTTCATCCCGCAGCTCTACAAACCTTTCTTCCTCGGACGCAGGCAGTTCGGCATCGCTGTGTTCTGGATTCTCAACGGATTGGCCAAGAAGCTGATACTCAGTGACTATATTGCGGTCAATTTTATCGACCGCGTCTTCGAGAACCCGCTTCTGTTTACCGGTTTCGAGAACCTGACGGCGCTCTTCGGCTACTCTCTCCAGGTCTATGCCGACTTCTCCGGATACACGGACATCGCGATCGGCGTGGCGATGTTGATGGGCTTCTATCTCCCGCAGAACTTCAACTCGCCTTATAAGGCGTCGAATCCGCAGGATTTCTGGCGGCGCTGGCACATGTCGCTCAGCCGTTGGCTCAAGTCCTATCTCTATATACCTCTTGGCGGCAACCGCAACGCGACTTTCGGCACATATTTCTGGGTTGTGCTTTTCGCCCTGATCGCGGTGATGCTCTCCGGCCAGTGGATTGTCTCCCTGGTGTTTGTGCTCATCGCCCTTGTCCTCGGCGTCGTTGCCCGCTGTTTCCCGGAGAGGCGCAAGAAGATTCTCGCCAACATCAACCGTTTCATCACGATGCTGCTCGGCGGAATGTGGCACGGGGCTTCGTGGAACTTCATCATCTGGGGCGGGCTCAACGGTATCGGCCTGATAGTCTATCAGTTCTGGAAGGATATGTCATGGACTTTGAGGATGGCGCTGGTGGCCCTGCTCACTCTGGCGCTGGGGCTTCTCAGCCGGTTTTTCCCTGCCCCGGTGTGGAATCTGCTCTTTGTCTGGGCGGCATTCGTGTGCGTCGGGGCGGCTGTCCGGTTCGTGTATCATCTCTGCCGGGGCAGGGGATGCGGCCGTCTGGGCTATATCTGGGGTGTGGCGCAGACTTTCGTTTTTGTGACTTTTACGCGTCTTTTCTTCCGCAGCGGAAGCAATCTGGATCCGGCCACGGCCAACGAAGTGGCCTGGAACACGGCCCGCAACATGGTGCACCAGATAGGCTCCGGCTGGGACTGGGGGCTGGTTCCGCAGATTTGCGCGGAGTACTGGCGGGTATTCGCCCTGATTGTCGCCGGCATGGTCATCCATTGGCTGCCGTCGCGCTGGAAGAGGTGGTACCGTATCAATTTCGCGCTCCTGCCGCTGCCGGTCATGGCCCTTGTCGTCGTCGCCGTGGTCTTCATCGTCTACCAGTTCATCACAGCCGAACTCCAGGCCTTCATCTATTTCCAGTTCTAACCAAGCACCACGTCCAGGATCATCATCAGCACAAAGCCGAGCGCGAAGCCGATTGTGCCTATGTTGGAGTGTTCGCCCCGTGAGTATTCCGGAATCAGTTCCTCGACCACCACGTAAAGCATGGCTCCGGCGGCAAAGGCGAGCATATAAGGCATGATGCCGAGAATCGAGGTCGCCAGAAGCAGCACGATGCCGCCGCCTATCGGTTCCACGATTCCGCTCATTGTCCCTATGCGGAAGGATTTCCAGCGGGAGTTCCCTGCTGCGCGGAGAGGCATTGATATGATGGCGCCTTCAGGGATATTCTGGATGGCTATGCCTAATGAAAGGGCCAGGGCGCCGGCCATGTTGAAGTCTGCCGAGAGCGCCCCGGCGAGGGCGACTCCGACCGCCATCCCTTCCGGGAAGTTGTGGATGGTGACTGCCAGTGTCAGTTTGGCGGTTCGGGAGAGCTGGCTGCGGGGGCCTTCCGCCTCGCCGCCGGCATGGATATGCGGCGTGACATGGTCGATCAGCAGCAGGAAGGCGAAGCCGGCCAGCAGACCGATGACGGGAGGTATGACCGCGGACATGCCCTCTCCCATCTCGATAGCCGGGATAATAAGTGACCACACCGAGGCGGCGACCATCACGCCGGAAGCGAAGCCCAGCAGAACCTTCTGCAGCGATTCGGGCATATCGCGCTTCATGAAGAACACGAAAGCCGAGCCGAGCGCAGTGCCCAGGAAGGGTATCATCAGGGCTGTCAAAATTGAGATCATGATGTTGTATTAATGCTGTAACGATTACAAAAATACAGAATTTTTCTTGGCAGGCATATCGCCGATAATGATGATTTGCCTGCAGGCCCGGAGACAATCCCCGGCAGGCCTTGCAGAACCTGACTGCGCCCTGCCGCCGCCCGATTCGCCCGACACGGCCGATTCGCCCGATTCGGCTGGTGGCAGATAACACGCTGACAATCAAGCAAAAGAGCACTTTACCTGTCGGCAAAACCAGACAGGACGAATCATCATTCCGCTCATTATCAGGTGCTTATCCGCCACCAGCCATGTGTCGTCCTGTCCGCCGCACCTGTGCTTGCTGCCACCGCCACATGCGGCCCCGGCGCTAAGATGGGCCTCGCGTACACTACGAGGCCGTTTTCTGTACAGTACTGTCCGGCGAGGCCGTCCCGTACAACAGGAGGCCTGATTCTGTACGGCGCGTTGGGGACCGCCGTCATAGGACCGTCTGGGCTTATCGCTGAAGACCGCCGCCACCAGGTGTGAGCCATTTTTGGTGAGTTCGCTGCCACCTGAACCGCCAACCTGCACCCCAACCGCGTCTGTGACCGGTGTCGCTGCCGGGTGTGAGCCTGTTCCGGCGTTTCCGCTCATACCTGACTTTCCACCTGCCCCGCATGACCCTCTGCGGTATCCGCCCCTTCCAGGTGTGAGCCTATTTCGCCGAATCGGCTCACACCTGCGTCGCGTGACTCAGGCTTCCGGCCCGGCACTATGGTAGCGGGCGCCCGGGAACAGGCAGCCTCCTGCGATGCTTCTGTGTAGAGCAGGAGGCGGCCCGCTCCCGATGCGCCGCCCATCAGAACATCTCCCGCTTCGACACCGCCGGAAACTACCAGCCGCGGGCCTTCGTTCCCTTCCCTATCTTCAATCTGGACTTTGGCGGAAGTGGCGTTGTTGGCGATAATGACGTTTTGCTGCAGACCCGGCTCACGCTGTATGGAACTGAAGAGTATTCCAGATACCGGGTATTGGGCAAGAGCCAGTTCGAAACTCCAGGCTATGGAAGGCATCCCGGCAAGATGCGGTACATACCGTTGGACAACGAGGCCGGATACCGGTCGCAGTGCCATTCTTTATCGATGTCGTTTTCCTTGCACTGACCCGGAGTCTGGCATTTGCTTACAGGAGTTTCTTCATCTCTTCCTCGTCAGGAAGCAGTTCCTTGAGTTTCTCTTGATTGGTCTTGTAGGTGGCCACGCCCATCGGGCGCTGGTAATCCTGCAGTACATATTCTACAAATGTCTTGTCGGCATCCTTGCAGAGGATGATGCCCACTGGCGGATTCTCCCATTCAAGGCGGTCGTCATCATCCAGAACATGCAGGTAGTGGGATAACTGGCCGAGGTAACTGGGTTTAAATTTGCCCTTTTTGAGTTCCACGACCACGGTCGCCCGCAGAATCCGGTTGAAAAATAGAAGATCCACCCAATGGTCGTGGCCGAGTTTATCATAATGCACTTGACTGCCAGAGAAACTGAAACCCTTGCCGAACGTCATAATGAAGTTCTTGACATTATGGACAATCTCATTCTCAATTACTCTCTCGTCGATGTCTTCTTCCCGTTCTCCCAGCTGCTCCACGTTGATGAAATCAAGCAGGTATTCATCCTTGAACATCTGGATGGCTTTGAAAGCCTGCTTATGGCCCGGGATGGTCTGGACGAAGTTATTGGGCATCTTGCCCTGGTTGTGGAAGGCGTCTTCATCTATCTTCCTTCCAAGGGCCTCGTGACTGAGCTTCAAATCTGCACAAAGTTGGATATAGTATTTTCTCTCCTCGGCGGTTTTTGTCTTTTGAAGGATAAGGACATGATGGGAAAAACCTATGCTGAAGAAAGCAACAACTGGAATGTCTATTAGTGCCGTGGGCAGCAGATTGTCTTCCAATGCTATTTTGGCAGATGTGTCTGCCAATTCTTTTGTGCCCTCCAATTTGGCAGACGCGTCTGCCAAATTGGTATCAAGACTCTTCCACTGTTCATAAAAAGTCCTCATGTTCCGCAGATTGCGAGGAGAGAAACCCTTGAGTCCTGGTACTTCGGCGGAAAGCTGACGGCTGATAACCTCAATAGCATCCTTGCCCCAGAAACCATCTCTGGAATTCTGGGAAATGAAGCGGCCAATGCCATAGTAAAGCGCAAGTTGCTCCTGGTTAACTCCAGCAAGTGCCTTGGCCTGACTCTTCAAGATTGCCGTCTTAATTTGCTGGACGGCGTCGTTGTATTGTGGGCTCAGTTTCTCTTCCATAAGTACCATTATCAATTGTCACGCAAAATACAAATTTTTGCCGACACAGTGGGCGGTGGCAGATAACACTCTGACAATCAAGCAAAAGAGCACTTTACCTGTCGGCAAAACTAGACAGGACAAATCATTATTCTGCTCATTATCAGTCACTTATCTACCACCGCTCACTGTGTGTGTGCTGTGTGTCGCAGTCGTATTGCGCCCTCACCGTCATGTTGCACCTCGCCGTCATGTTGCACCTCGCCGTCGTGAGGCCGCCAGTCGCCTAGCCTTCGCTGCCACCACCGCGTGCGGCCACGGCGCTAAGATGGGCCTCACGTACACTACGAGGCCGTTTTCTGTACAGTACTGTCCGGCGAGGCCGTCCCGTACAACAGGAGGCCTGATTCTGTACGGCGCGTTGGGGACCGCCGTCATAGGACCGTCTGGGCTTATCGCTGAAGACCGCCGCCACCAGGTGTGAGCCATTTTTGGTGAGTTCGCTGCCACCTGAACCGCCAACCGCAGCCCCAGCAGCCACCAGCCACCAACAGCAGCCCCCGCAGCCCCCGCAGCCCCCGCAGTCGTGCTATCATCTCTGGCCTTCTGCGGCCAAGCAACCCCGGCAACCACCGGCCCCGGCAACCACCAGTCCCAGCAACCGCAACAGCAGCCCCCGCAGCCCCCGCAGTCGTGCTATCATCTCTGGCCTTCTGCGGCCAAGCAACCCCGGCAACCACCGGCCCCGGCAACCACCAGTCCCAGCAACCGCAACCGCAGCCACCGCAGCCCCCGCAACCAGCCGTCAGCCGTGCGTCGGCCTTAGCGGACCTTGGCGTCGCAGTACCAGCAGCGGGTGACCTGGCCGGCGGTGCGCTTGAAGCGCGGCTGGACCTTCTCGTTGTTGCAGATGCACTTCGGGTTGCTGCAGTGGAGCGCAGGGTCGGTGATCCACTCCTCTTGCGGCATCGTGCGGCTGCTGTCGTCCTTCCACTCCAGGAGCTTGCAGATCAGCGCCATGCGGACGAATTTGCCGTTCTCGACCTGGCGGAAGTAAGCCGCACGAGGGTCGTCGTCCACCTCCGTGAGGATCTCGTTGACTCTCGGCAGCGGATGGAGCACAGCCATCTTCTCCTTGGCGAGCCCCATTCGTCTCGCGTCGAGGATGAAGCTGTCCTTGACCCTGTCGAACTCGTCCTCGTCCAGGAATCGCTCCTTCTGGACTCTGGTCATGTAGAGCACGTCAAGTTCCGGAAGCACCTCGTCGAGATTGTCCGTCTCCTTGTATTCGATGCCCTTGCTGTCGCAGACGTCCTGCTTGATGTAGTCCGGCAGTCTCAGCTCATCCGGGGCGATCAGGATGACGCGCACGTCCTTGTATCTTGAGAGGGCCTTGATGAGGGAGTGCACGGTGCGGCCGAACCTCAGGTCTCCGCAGAATCCGATGGTGATCCCGTCTATCCGCCCGAGCTCGCGCTCTATGGTCAGAAGGTCGGTAAGGGTCTGGGTCGGGTGGCTGTGGCTGCCGTCACCGGCGTTGATGATCGGCACTTTGGCCACTTCCGCCGCCACGAGGGGGGCCCCCTCCAGATGGTGGCGCATCGCGATGATGTCGGCGAAGCATCCTACCACCCTGATGGTGTCCTGCACGGTCTCTCCCTTGCTGACGGAAGAATTCCGGGCGTCGGAGAACCCGAGCACATTGCCTCCGAGCTCCATCATCGCCGAGGTGAAGCTCAGGCGGGTGCGGGTGCTCGGCTCATAGAAGAGAGTGGCGAGTTTGCGGTGAGTCATCAGGTCCTGGTACTTGGTCCTGTCCCTGATGATGTCCTCCGCGAGGGCGATTATCTGGTCGGTCTCCTCACGGGTGAGGTCCGTCGGGTCTATCAGGTGTTTCATAGGCTGTCTCTGAATTCGATGATCTTGTTCTTCCATTCCGGCGCGATGTAGCCTTCCTCGGCTGCGACCTCGACAAGGGTGTCCAGGTTGCTCAGGGAGTAGTTGACCGTCCCCGCGTCAGCTATCCTGATGAGCCCTTTCTTGATGCCGTAGGTGAAGATGCTGGCGATGCCGAGCACTTCAGCGCCTTCTTCGCGGAGAGCCTCCACGACATCGATGCAGCTGCCTCCTGTGGAGATGAGGTCCTCGATGACAACCACCTTGGTGCCCTTCTCCATCTTGCCTTCGATACGGTTGCCGCGCCCGTGGCCCTTGGCTTCACCGCGCACGTATCCCATCGGGAGTCCGAGAATCGAGGCCGTGATGGCCGCATGGGCGATGCCTGCAGTCGAGGTGCCCATAAGCATCTGGCATTCAGGATAATGTTTCATTATGAGAGTAGCGAGGCCGACCTCTATCTTCTGCCTCACCTGCGGGGCGGAGAGGGTCAGCCTGTTGTCACAGTAGATAGGGCTCTTGATGCCGCTGGCCCAGGTGAACGGTTCCTCCGGGCGGAGGAATACGGCTCCTATCGAGAGGAGCTCCTTTGCGATGATTCTCTCCATATTATTTGTTCAGAAATTCCTTGACACATCTTCTGTAGGCTGCCACCGGATCCTGGGCCGCAGTGACCGGCCTGCCGACCACGATGTAGTCGGAGCCGATTTCCCTGGCCCTGGCGGGGGTGGTGATGCGCGACTGGTCGTCGGCTGCGGAGTCGGCGAACCTCACGCCCGGGGTCACGGTCAGGAATCCCTGCCCGCAGGCCTCCTTGACCATCCCGGCCTCGAGAGGGGAGCACACGACACCGTCCAGCCCTGCCTCACGCGCGTTGGAGGCATATTTGACGATGACATCGTTGATGGGGGCGTCTATGAGCAGTTCCCGGCGCATCCTCTCTTCGCTGGTGGAGGTCAACTGCGTGACGGCTATCAGCAGCGGCCTGCTTCCGTCCGCCCGGGTGAGCCCTTCCAGACCTGCACGCATCATCTCCACCGTGCCGACGGCGTGCACATTGCACATGTCCACATCCAGTCCGGACAGCACCCGGCAGGCTTTCTTCACCGTGTTGGGGATGTCGTGGAGCTTGAGGTCCAGGAATATCCTGTGCCCTCGGGCGCGGATGTCCCTCACGATGTCCGGGCCCTCGCTGTAGAAGAGCTCCATTCCTATCTTCACGAAAGGTCTCTCCTGCTCCCCGAAGAGGGAGAGGAAGTCCATCGTCTCTTTCCTGCCGCTGAAGTCGCAGGCGATGATAACGTCTTTTGCCATATTATATTATTCCTTGTATCTCTGACAATTTTTCTATCCCGAGACTTTCCATCACCCCCGGGAGCGCCGCGATGATTTCGGGGCAGGCGTAGGGGTTGCGGATATTCTCCGCGCCGACCTGCACGGCTGAGGCTCCGGCCATCATCATCTCCACCACATCCTCCGCCGAGGCCACTCCTCCGCATCCCATCACCGGTATGCGGCAGGCCTTGGTGACCTGATGCACCATTCTCAGGGCTACCGGGAATATGGCCCTGCCCGAGAATCCTCCCATCCCTGCCGCCACTATAGGTTTGCGCCCGCGTATGTCTATCCTCATCCCGAGCATGGTGTTGATGAGGGTGAGCCCGTCCGCGCCGGCATCCTCGCAGGCACGCGCAATCTCCACTATGTCAGTGACATTGGGGCTGAGCTTGATGAACACAGGCTTGCGGCAGACCGCCTTCACGGCCGCCGTGACTTCAGCCGCCGCCGAGGCGCAGGTGCCGAAGGCCATCCCGCCGTTGTGCACATTGGGGCAGGAGACATTGACTTCTATGATGTCTATCCCTTCGCATGCGTCGGCCTTGGCGCAGTTCCGGGAGTATTCTTCGACCGAGAAGCCGCTGATGTTGGCTATCACGGTCTTGTGGTATATCTTTCTGAGCGTCGGGACTTTCTCGTCCACGAGGGCGTCTATCCCCGGGTTCTGCAGGCCCACGGAGTTGATCATCCCGCCTTCGCACTCCGCGATGCGCGGTGTAGGGTTGCCGAAGCGCGCCTCGCCGGTGGTGCCTTTGAGGCTGATGCCTCCGAGGATGTCGAGGTCGAACGCGTCCGCCATCTCAAGCCCGAAGCCGAATGTCCCGCTTGCCGGAATCACCGGGTTGTCGAGCCGGAGTCCGCAGAGATTGACTGAAAGGTCTCTTACCATATTATGTCCTCCTTCCTGAAAACAGGTCCGTCCTTGCATATTCTCCGGGCCCCGACAGTGGTGTGGCAGCTGCATCCGTAGCAGAATCCGGCTCCGCAGCCCATCCTTTCTTCGAGGCTGGCCTCTCCGCCGCCCTTGAGCGCCCCGCATACTGCCTGCATCATCTTCATCGGGCCGCAGGTGTAGAAGAAATCATATTCCGGCTCCGCTTCCCTGATCGCGTCCGTGACGAAGCCCTTCGTCCCCTCGCTTCCGTCCATGGTCGCGATGTGCAGGCTTGCCCCGAGCCGGCGGTATTCTTCGGCGAGCAGTATCTCGTCAGCCTTGTTGAATCCGAGCACCACGCTGACCTGCCTGCCTGCGGCGAGCAGTTCTTTGGCCAGGAGGTACAGAGGTGCGGCTCCCAGTCCTCCTCCGGCGAGGAGGGCCTTGGAACGGCAGGATTCAGGGGTGAACCCGTGCCCGAGCCCGCAGAGAATCTCCAGCGTCTCGCCCGGGTGCATCTGTGACATCTTGCGTGTGCCCCGGCCCACGGTCTTGTAGAGCAGGGTCAGGCTGTCCGGGCCGCAGTCGCAGACGGAGATAGGCCTGCGCAGGAAGAACCCGTCCAGGGCTATGTCCACGAACTGTCCGCTCCGGCACGGTTCCATGCCGGGGGCGTCGAGCTGCAGCCGGAAGGTGTCCCTGGCCACTTCTTCGTTTGATTCTATGGTGAATCTCAGTTTTTGCATATATGAACGATTTCCCCGTCTTTGAGGGTGAGTTTGACTTTGCCGTATACCTCCATCCCCTCGAACGGGGTGGAATGTCCTCTGGAGAGGAAACGGGAACTGTCGATAGTGTATCTGCCGTTGAGGTCTATCACGGTGATGTCCGCCCTCGCGCCTTCCTCCAGGCTGCCTCCCGGGAGGCGGAATATCGCCCTCGGGGAGGTGCAGAGCGCTTCGGTGAGCCGCTCCAGGCTCAGCAGTCCGCGCCGCACGAGCGAGGTGTAGAGCACCGGGAACGCCGTCTCAAGCCCCGTGATGCCCATGGCACTGCTCCGAAGCCCGCCGCTCTTCTCTTCGGCGCTGTGCGGGGCGTGGTCCGTGGCGATCGCGTCTATGGTCCCGTCGCGCAGGCCTTCCAGAAGGGCGTCGCGGTCGCGCTCGCCGCGTATCGGCGGGTTCATCTTGAATCTTCCGTCCTCCTGCAGGTCGTCGTCGCAGAGGCACAGGTAGTGGGGCGCGGTCTCGCAGCTCACCCTCACCCCGCGGCTCTTGGCATCGCGTATCAGCTCGACGCTCTCCGCAGTGGAGATGTGGCAGACATGGTAGCGGCAGCCGGTTTTCTCGCAGAGCTGCAGGTCGCGTCGTATCTGTCCCCACTCGCTCTCGGAGCAGATGCCCCTGTGGCCGTGCTCGCGGCAGTAGCGCCCGTCGTGTATGTATCCGGAATGCAGCAGGCTGTTGTCTTCGCAGTGCGCCGCGATTATGACATCTTCCGCGGCCGCGGCCTCCATCGCCTTGAGCATCATCTCTTCGCTCTGGACTCCGCTTCCGTCGTCGGAGAACGCGGCGCAGTGTCCCTTGAGCGCCGCCATGTCCACGAGTTCAAGACCTTTGCGCCCTCTCGTGATGGAGGCGTACGGGATGACTTCCACCACGGCGTCCCGGTCGATGATGGCCTGCTCCAGCGCCAGGTGCTCCGGACTGTCCGGCACCGGGTCGAGGTTAGGCATCGCGCAGACCGTGGTGTATCCGCCGGCGGCTGCGGCGCGGGAACCGTCCCGGATCGTCTCCTTGTAGGAGAAGCCAGGTTCTCTGAAATGAACGTGGATGTCGGCAAAGCCGTAGGAGACAAGGCAGCCTGTGGTGTCGATGATGCGAACGCCCTCCCCGACCTGCAGGTTGTACCCTTTCCTGCAGATGATGCCGTCCCTGACCAGGATGTCGGGACCGCTGCCTCTGAGCAAAATGTCCTGTATCATTGAGCGAATTCTTCAATGATTGCAGCGCAATCGTACAAAGGTAGACAAATTTTTCCGATGTTCAGGAAAAAACTTATCAACACCTGAAAAAGGTGAAATTGTAGATAACTTGACTTGCAGACCACGCCGCGAAGTTGTAAATTTGTGGCTTGTTAGAAAAGTAGCAATGAAAGTCAGTATCATTATGGGCTCGAAGAGCGACTGGGATGTGATGTCAGCCGCCTGCGAGACTCTTGACGCTTTCGGCGTCCCTTACGAGAAGAAGGTGATCAGTGCTCACCGCACCCCGGGATTTTTCTGTGAGTATATGGCTTCCGCCGTCTCACGCGGGGTGGACATTGTCATCGCCGGTGCCGGCGGTGCCGCGCATCTGCCGGGAATGGCGGCTGCGATGACCTCCCTCCCCGTGATCGGGGTTCCGATCAAGAGCGCAGCGCTTAACGGACTTGATTCGCTGCTGTCCATCGTCCAGATGCCGTCCGGCGTCCCTGTGGCCACGATGGCCATCAACGGGGCCAAGAACGCCGCCCTTTTCGCGGTGTCGATACTTGCCCTGCAGAGCCCTGATTTGCGCGCCGCCCTTGACGCGTTCAGGCAAAAACAGGCTGATAAGGTACTCCAGACAGAACTGTAGAAATATGAAAGCACACCGTATATTTGTGGAGAAGTGTTCCGGATTCCGGGTCGAGGCTGACAGCCTGCGCAGTGAATTCAACGAAAACCTCTCCCTTTCTCTCCGTTCCCTGAGACTTCTCAATGTCTATGACCTTTTCGGGTTTTCCGACGAGCTTCTCGAGAAATGCCGCTACACCGTCTTCGGTGAGAAGGTGACAGATTTCGTCAGCGACGAGTGCCCGCTTGAGGGCCGCCGCTATCTGGCGGTGGAGTATATCCCGGGCCAGTTCGACCAGCGCGCGTCTTCCGCAGTGGATTGCGTGCACCTGATCGACCCTGCCGCCGACGTGCGCATCCGCAGCTCGCGCCTGCTGATTTTCGACGATGACATGACGGACGAGGCCTTTGCCGCCGTTCGTCATTATTATATAAATGCGGTCGAGTCCCGCCAGAAGGACCTCTCGGCGCTCGAGTACAACGAGACGGCCGACGTCAAGCCGCTCGCTTCCCTTGAGGGCTTCACATCCATGGCCCCCGAGGAGTATGCGGACTTCTGCCGCAAGTGGGGGCTTGCGATGAATGTGGACGACCTCTCGGAGGTCGTGAGGTATTTCCGCGGCGAGCGCCGCGACCCGACGGAGACCGAGCTGCGCATCCTGGACACTTATTGGAGCGACCACTGCCGCCACACCACCTTCACCACTGAGCTGGAGGGAGTGAGCGTGGACGATTCGTTCATCCGTCCTGAGATCGAGGCCTCGCTTGCCGAGGTCGAGCAGATACGCCGCGAGCTGGGCCGCGGGCAGAAGAGCTTCTGTCTCATGGAGCTTGCCACCATCGGCGCGCGCTACCTCCGCAAGAAGGGGCTGCTCGAAGACCTCGAGGTCAGCGAGGAGAACAATGCGTGCAGCATCTATGTCAATGTGGATGTGGACGGCAAGCCGGAGAAATGGCTCCTGCAGTTCAAGAACGAGACGCACAACCACCCGACGGAGATCGAGCCGTTCGGGGGAGCGGCCACCTGCCTCGGCGGTGCGATACGCGACCCTCTCTCCGGCAGGGCCTATGTCTACCAGGCCATGCGCGTGACCGGGGCCGGCGACATCTGCGAGCCGGTGAGCGCGACTCTTCCGGGCAAACTGCCGCAGAAGCAGATAAGCCGCAAGGCCGCGGCGGGCTATTCCAGCTACGGCAACCAGATAGGCCTCGCCACGACCCATGTGAGGGAGATATACCACGAGGGCTATGTGGCCAAGAGGCTTGAGGTCGGTGCCGTGGTGGGTGCCGTGAAAGCGGAGAACGTGCGCCGCGAGAGTCCGGCTCCGGGAGATGTGATCCTCCTGCTGGGCGGCAGGACGGGCCGTGACGGCATCGGCGGTGCCACCGGGTCTTCCAAGGAGCACAACGAGGCTTCCATTGAGACCTGCGGAAGCGAGGTCCAGAAGGGCAACGCCCCGGAGGAGAGGAAACTCCAGCGCCTTTTCAGGCGTCCGGAAGTCACCCGGCTTATCAAGAAATCCAATGACTTCGGCGCCGGGGGAGTGAGTGTCGCGATAGGCGAGCTCGCCCCGGGACTTGACATATACCTCGACCGCGTGCCGGTCAAATACAGCGGGCTGAACTCCACTGAACTCGCCATCAGCGAGTCACAGGAGAGGATGGCCGTGGTTGTGGACGCCTCCGACCGCGGGGAGTTCGAGAAATACTGCCACAGCGAGAATGTCGAAGTGACATATGTGGCGGACGTCACAGGAAGCGGCAGGATGGTGATGTACAACGGCTCCGACAAGGTGGCCGACCTCAGCCGCGAGTTCATCGACAGCGCCGGCGCGAAGCATTATGCCGTCGCCGAGGTGCAGCCGGTTGAGGACAGGGATCCGTTCGCGGCGCATCCGGAGGGTCTCACCCTCAAGGAGAAGATGCTTTCCGTGATGGCACAGCCTAATGTGGCTTCGCAGAAGGGCCTTGTCGAGATGTTCGACTCCACCATCGGGCGCTCCACCGTACTGATGCCGTTCGGCGGCACCACACAGGCCACCGAGACCCAGGTTTCCGTGCAGAAGCTCCCGGCGGACGGCTATACCGACACCGCCAGCATGATGGCCTTCGGATACAATCCGTTCCTTTCATCATGGAGCCCTTATCACGGTGCGGCCTATTCTCTGGTCGAGGCCTGCGCCAAGACCGTGGCCGCCGGCGGCGACTGGTCGCGCATGCGTTTCTCCTGTCAGGAGTACTTCGAGAGGATGACATCCGACCCTCACAGCTGGGGTAAGCCTCTCAGCGCCCTGCTCGGCGCCTTGAGGATGCAGCTCGCCTTCGGGCTTCCTTCCATCGGCGGCAAGGACTCGATGAGCGGCACTTTCGAGCACATCAATGTCCCTCCGACCCTCATCTCGTTCGGCATCTCCACCGTGGATGCCTCCAAGGTCATCTCTCCTGAGTTCAAGTGGGGCGGGGACAAGATATATCTCTTCCGCCACACCCCGCGTGCGGACAGGATGCCGGATGTCGAGGCTCTCAAATCATCATGGACATATATACATGAGGGAATCGGGTCCGGCGACATCACCGCAGCATGGGCTGTAGGCATGGGCGGAGTGGCCGAGGCCCTCGCCAAGATGTCTTTCGGCAATATGTTCGGCGTGGATGTCAAGATATCCGAGAGCGACCTTTTCGACTGCCTGTGCGGCTCCATCGTGGTGGAGTCCTCCAGGGAACTGGACTTCCCGGGAGCCGTGCTGCTCGGCACCGTCACGGACGATGACGACTGCTGCCTGCGCATCAACGGGGAGAAGGTCAGCATAGACGAGCTGCTCTCCGCCAACCTCGGGCGTTACTCCAAGGTCTACCCGCAGAGGGTTCCGGCTGCGCACAGGGAGATGCTGTCAGTCAAGTGCGAGGCTCCGGCCTACAAGGAACCGCACTACAAGGGCGGCCCTGTGGAGCGTCCGCTTGTCTACATACCGGTGTTCCCGGGAACCAACTGCGATTACGACACGGCCAAGGCCTTCCGCAAGGCCGGAGCCGAAGTCCGTTTCGGGGTCTTCCGCAACCTCACGGCCGAGGACGTCCTGAGCTCCATCGCCGAGATGAAGAAGAACATAGCCGAGTGCCAGATACTCGCCCTTGCCGGCGGCTTCTCCGCCGGAGACGAGCCTGACGGAAGCGGCAAGTTTATAGCCAATGTACTGGAGAACAAGGAGATATCTTCTGAGATCCAGGCCCTCACGGACAGAGGCGGCCTTATCCTCGGCATCTGCAACGGTTTCCAGGCCCTCGTCAAGAGCGGTCTGCTCCCGTACGGCAAGGCCGGGGCTGTCACCAAGGAGTCTCCGACCCTCTTCCGCAACGACATCAACCGCCACATCTCCTGCATGGTCACGACGCGTGTCCGCTCGACGCGCTCGCCGTGGCTCTCCGGGATGAGCGAGGGCGATCTGCATACCATAGCCGTGAGCCACGGCGAGGGCAAGTTCGTGGTGAGCGAATCCCTCGCCAGGGAGCTCTTCGCCGCCGGACAGGTGGCGTTCCAGTATGCCGACCCTGTGATGGAGGAGGTGACGATGGAGTCTCCGGCCAACCCTAACGGGTCATTCTATGCCATCGAGGGTATCATCAGCCCTGACGGCCTGATACTCGGCAAGATGGGACATTCCGAACGCTACGAGAAGAATGTCTTCAAGAACATAGAGGAGGAGATGGAGCAGCCTCTGTTCGACAATGCCGTAAGATATTTCCGCAAGAAGTCAAGGTGATATGATAAAAGGAGAATTGCTTGGCGAATCCAACGAGAAGCTGGTCTATGCGACCGACGATCCCGGCAAGGTGATCCTGTGCTTCCAGGATGTGGCCTCAGCATACAACAATGTCAAGACGGCGCTCTTCCCGAGGAAGGGGATTGTGGACAACAGGATTTCCGCCTTCCTGATGGACTGCCTCCAGCGCGGCGGGCTCAGGACGCACTTCATCTCGTTGCTCGGGGACAGGGAGCAGCTCTGCCGCACCTGCACCCTGATTCCGCTTGAGGTGGTGTCGCGTAACCTCATCGCCGGTTCGCTCGCGGACAGGCTTGCCCTGGACGAGGGCACCAGGCCTTCCGCCCCGATCTACGACATCTACTTCAAGGATACGGCGCTCGGTGATCCAATGATCAACGACACCCAGGCCATAGCTCTCGACATAGTGAGCCACGAGGAACTCTCGGCCATCTACGGCATCGCCCGCAAGGCCAATGAGATACTCTCCTCGGTGTTCAGCCGTGCCGGCATAACCCTCGTCGACTTCAAACTCGAGTTCGGCAAGGACAGGCAGGGCAATGTCATCATAGTTGACGAGATCAGCCCCGACACCTGCCGCCTCTGGGATGCCGCTACCGGCAAGAGGCTCGACAAGGACCGTTTCCGTCACGATCTCGGAAGCATCGTGCCTTCATACGAAGAGGTGCTCGCGCGCCTCGAATCCATAGACAAATAAATCAATCATATATGGCTAAATCATACGAAAACGCCGGAGTCAATCTGGAAGCGGGTTACGAAGTGGTCCGCCGCATAAAGCAGCATGTGGCCTCCACGGCCCGTCCCGGCTCAATGGGCGGCATAGGTTCGTTCGGAGGAATGTTCGACCTTTCATCTCTCGGCGTCAAGGAGCCGGTGCTCGTCAGCGGTACTGACGGCGTGGGCACCAAGCTCAAGATCGCTTTTGCGATGGACAAGCACGACACCGTCGGCATCGATGCCGTGGCCATGTGCGTCAATGACGTGCTGGCGCAGGGCGCCGAGCCTCTCATCTTCCTTGATTATGTGGCGGTCGGTCACAACGAGCCCGCGAAGATCGAGGCCATTGTGGCCGGAGTCGCGGAAGGCTGCCGTCAGGCGGGCTGCGCGCTCGTCGGGGGCGAGACGGCGGAGATGCCGGGGATGTATGAGGGCGGCGAATATGATATCGCCGGATTCACCACCGGGGTCGTCGAGAAGTCCAGGCTCATAGACGGCAGCAAGGTGAGCGTCGGGGATGTCCTCGTGGGCATAGCGTCCACGGGCGTACACTCCAACGGCTTCAGCCTCGTGCGCAAGATCGTGGCCGACAGCGGCCTTTCGTTCACCGACAGCATCCCGGAATTCGGCGGCAGGACCCTCGGCGAGGTGCTCCTGACCCCGACGAAGATATATGTCAAGCAGGTGCTTGACGTGATACGCAACTGTGACGTGCACGGTATATGCCACATCACCGGAGGCGGCTTCGACGAGAACATCCCGCGCGTGCTGCACGAAGGCCAGGGGCTTGAGATCAGGGAGGGCAGCTGGGAGATACTTCCGGTATTCAGGATGCTTGAGAAATGGGGCGGCGTGCCTCATAGGGAGATGTTCAACATCTTCAACATGGGCATAGGCATGGTTGTCGTCCTTGACGCCTCCGAGGCCCGGAAGGCCATCTCCATCCTCGAAAGCCACGGAGAGAAGGCTTCAGTGATAGGCACTGTCACCGACAGGCCGGGAGTCAGCATCATCTGATATGGACGGCAAGAAAAAACTGGCCGTATTCGCCAGCGGCACCGGTTCCAACTTCGAGGCCATCGACGATGCCTGCAAAGACGGCAGGCTCGACGCCGAAGTGGTCCTGATGGTCTGTGACAAGCCGTCCGCAGCGGTGGTCGGCAAGGCCGCCGCACGTGGCGTGGAGAGTTTTGTCTTCTCTCCGCGGGATTATGCCTGCAAGGCTGATTTCGAGAGGGAGATAGTCTGCAGGATGGACGCTCTGGGAGTGGATCTCGTCTGCCTGGCCGGATACATGCGCATCGTTTCCGACGTGCTTCTCGAGGCGTACGGCGGGCGCATCATCAACATACACCCTTCGCTGCTGCCTGCGTTCCGCGGGGCTCACGCAGTGGAGCAGGCCGTGGAATACGGAGTCAAGGTCTACGGCATCACCATCCATTATGTCAACTCCGAACTGGACGGAGGCCGCATAATCGCCCAGCGGGCTTTTGAGTACGACGGGGATGACCCGGCGGAAGTCCACCGCCTCGGGCAGAAGATAGAGCATGCGCTCTATGTCGAAACGATTTCCAGACTGTTGAACAACAAATAATTGAAATATATGAGCAAAAGAGCATTGGTCAGTGTCAGCGACAAGACCGGCCTGGTGCCGTTCGTCGAGGGACTTGTCAGTCTCGGGTGGGAGATAGTAGCCACCGGAGGCACTCAGAAACTGCTGGAAGACAGCGGAGTGAAGACCATCGGGATCAGCGAGGTGACCGGTTTCCCGGAGATTCTCGACGGCAGGGTCAAGACCCTACATCCCAAGGTCCATGGAGGGCTGCTCGCCAGGCGCGACATCCCTTCACACATGCAGACTCTTTCCGAGCAGGGCATAACCCCGATTGACCTGGTGTGCGTCAATCTCTATCCTTTCCGCCAGACGATAGCGAAGGAGGGGGTGACCATGGAGGACGCCATCGAGAACATCGACATCGGCGGACCGTCAATGCTCCGCAGCTCCGCCAAGAACTGGAAGGACGTGACAGTGGTCTGCGACCCTGCCGACTATGAGACTGTCCTCTCCGAGCTCCGGGCGTCCGGAAGCACTTCCGCCTCCACGCGGCTCAAGCTTTCGGCCAAGGCCTATACCCACACTGCCGAATACGACATCTGTATCGCGCGTTATATGCGTGAGCAGGCCGGGCTCACTGAGAAACTCTTCCTCGAGTACGAGCTCAAGCAGTCGCTCCGCTATGGCGAGAACCCTCACCAGAGCGCGAAGTTCTATGCAGGTGCCGAGAAGTGCTCTTACGCTCTCCCGTTCGCCGAGCAGATCCAGGGCAAGGAACTCTCCTACAACAACATACAGGACGCCAACGCGGCGCTTTGCGTGCTGCGCGACTTCAGCGAGCCTTTCTGCGTGGCCCTCAAGCACATGAATCCTTGCGGGGCGGCGACAGGAGCCACCATAGAGGAGGCCTGGCAGGCCGCTTACGAGGCTGACAAGGTGAGCATCTACGGCGGCATCGTGGCCGTGAACCGCGAACTCACCGCAGAGGTGGCGGCCGGGATGAAGCCGATATTCCTTGAGATCGTCATCGCGCCGTCGTTCAGCCCCGAGGCTCTTGAGATCCTTTCGTCCAAGAAGAATCTCCGCGTCCTCAAGGTGGACATGACTCCTGACACAAACCCTCAGATGCAGTACATCAGCGTGTGCGGCGGCATGCTCGCACAGCAGCTCGACACCTGCACGGAGAGTCTCACGCCGCAGATGTGCGTGACCAAGGCCAAGCCTACGGAGGCTCAGATGCGCGACCTTGACTTCGGCTGGAGGATAGTCAAGCACGTCAAGTCCAACGCCATAGCGGTGGTGCGTGACGGGCATACCATAGGAGTGGGCGCCGGCCAGACCAACCGTGTGGGTTCTGCGGAGATCGCCCTCAAGCAGGCGCGTGAAGCCGGCTACACCGATGGCCTCGTCCTCGCTTCCGACGGATTCCTCCCGTTTGACGATACCGTCTCCCTTGCCGCGCAGTACGGCGTGAGCGCCATAGTCCAGCCCGGCGGCAGCATCCGCGACAACGATGCCGTGGCCAAGGCCGACGAGTGCGGCATCACCATGCTCATGACAGGTGTAAGACATTTCAAACATTAGAAGTTGTTTTGATTTATGTTGAAAATTCTTTTACTTGCTTTTCCGCCATATTTTTTCCTGGCTTTTTCGGTCAGATAGTTCTACTATCTTTCTCAAAATCCAGAAAAAACTCTGACAGAAAAATCTTCATAAAATTTATGACAAATAAATCCAAAACAACTTCTTAGACAGATGAAGAAAGTTCTCGTAGTGGGCGGCGGCGGACGCTGCCATGCCATTGTGGACGCCCTCAGCCGCTCGCCTCAGGTGTCGCAGATATTCTGCGCCCCGGGCAACGCAGGCATCGCGTCCCAAGCCACGACCGTCCCGGTGGCGGACACTGACGTGGAGGCCCTCAAGGCCTTCGCCATCAAGGAAGGCATCGACCTTACCGTGGTAGGTCCGGAGGCTTCGCTGGCCGCCGGCATAGTGGACAGTTTCCGCGAAGCCGGACTCAAGATTTTCGGGCACAGCCGTTCCGCCACGATGATAGAGAGCAGCAAGGAATTCGCCAAGCGCCTTATGCTGGAGCACGGCATCCCTACAGCCGCCTACCGCTGCTTCACCTCATACGATGAGGCTCTTGCCTATGTGGATTCGAGACCGTACCCTGCCGTCATAAAGTATGACGGACTCGCCGCCGGCAAGGGCGTGGTGATAGCCGCCGACCGCATGGAAGCGGATGACGCGCTCCGCAGCATGCTGCTGGACGGCGCCTTCGGCGAGGGCAAGGTCGTCATAGAGGACTGGCTCGAAGGGCCGGAGTTCTCGTTCATGTGTTTCGTGGAGGGGGAGAGGGTCTGCCCTATGCCCCTTGCGCAGGACCACAAACGCGCCTATGACGGCGACAAGGGCCCCAACACCGGCGGCATGGGCGCCTACACCGGGCTCCCTTTCATAACGGAGGAGGACAAGGCGTTTGCCCTCAATGAGATAATGCTCAAGACCGCCAAGGCCATGTGCGCCGAGGGCAGACCGCTTTCCGGAGTGCTCTATGGCGGACTCATGAAGACTCCGCAGGGCATCAAGGTCATCGAGTTCAACGCCCGTTTCGGCGATCCTGAGACGGAGGTGGTGCTCCCTCTGCTGGAGAGCGACATCTATGACGTGTTCGAGGCCGTGGCCTCCGCCGCCCCGCTTCCTGAGCTCAAGTGGAAGGATGCGGTGACCATGGGTGTAGTCCTCGCCTCAAAGGGATATCCGGGCCGCTATGACAAGGGCGCGGTGATCGGGGGACTGGATCAGGTCAGGGACTCCAAGGTCTATTCGATGGGCACTGCCCTCAAGGACGGCAGGCTCGTCACCGCCGGAGGCCGTGTCCTGATGGTTGTCTCCGAGGGGCGCGACATCTCCGAGGCGCGGAGCCGTGTCTATGCCGACATCGCCCGTATAAAGTGTGATAATCTTTTCTGTCGTAACGATATAGCTCATTTGGCAATGGAATATGCAAAAGCTGCCGTCATCGACGGCAAGGCGATCTCCCAGTCTGTCAAGGACAGAATCAGGGAGCAGGTGCCTGTGCTCGAAGGCAAGTACGGGCGCAAACCGTCCCTGGCCGTCATCATAGTCGGGGAGAACCCTGCCAGCCAGGTCTATGTGCGCAACAAGGTCAAGGCCGCCACTTACGTGGGAATGGATTCCAGGCTCGTCGCGATGCCGGAATCGGTTTCGGAGCAGGCGCTGCTCGACACGATAGCCACCCTCAACGGAGACGACAGCGTGGACGGGATTCTCGTCCAGCTGCCTCTGCCGAAGCATATTGACGAATCCAAGGTGATCTACTCCATCGCCCGGGAGAAGGATGTGGACGGGTTCCATATCCTCAATGTCGGGGCTCTCTGGATCGGGACACCTTGCGTCAAGCCATGCACGCCTAAGGGAATCATAGAACTGATCAAGAGCACCGGGGTGCCGATAGCCGGCAAGCACGCGGTGGTGGTTGGGCGCAGCAACATCGTGGGCAAGCCTGTCGCGAAGCTCCTGCTTGACGAGAACGCCACCGTCACGATAGCCCATTCACGCACTCCTGACCTCAAGGCCGTCACCCTCCTCGCGGACATCCTCGTGGTGGCCGTGGGCAAGGAGAACGTGGTGACCGGGGACATGGTCAAACCGGGCGCCGTGGTGATCGACGTGGGCATGAACCGCAACGCCGAGGGCAAACTCACAGGTGACGTGGACTTCGAGTCCGTGTCCCGCCGGGCAGGGTATCTGACGCCTGTACCGGGCGGCGTGGGCCCGATGACGATAGCGATGCTGATGCAGAACACGGTGGAGTGCTTCCTCGAAAGAATGAAGGACAAGGCCTGATGGCAGAATACAAGTACACTCTCAAGAAGTTCCTCAAGGACTGGGCCCTCATAATCGGAATGGTGGTGGGGGCCTCGGCCTATCTTATATATGCTGAGATACCGGCCCTGCACCCGGCCGGGCCTTTTCTGGAGTCTTTTGTCAAGCATCTCCAGCCGGTGCTGATCTTCATTATGCTCTTCCTGAGTTTCGCGAGGATCGAGCCGCGCCAGCTGCGCCTGCATCACTGGATGCACAGGGTGCTGTTGCTGCAATGCTCCATTTTCGTGGCGCTGGCGCTTGTCCTGGCATTCGTGCCCGGGCTGCCTTTCCGTTATGGGTTCGAGGCTCTGGCCCTGTGTGTCATCTGCCCCACGGCCACGGCCTGCGCTGTCGTCACTGGCAAGCTCGGTGGCAATATGGCCGGAGTGGTCACCTACACGGTGCTGATCAATGTCGCGGACGCCGTTTTGGTGCCGCTCCTGGTGCCGCTCGTGCACCCGGCGGCCGGTGTGTCGTTCTTCAGCGCCTTTATCCGCATTCTCGGCAAGGTGTTCCCCCTGCTCATACTCCCGGCCCTGACCGCCTGGGCGGTGCGCTTCCTTCTGCCCCGTTTCCACAAGTGGCTGCTCGGTTTCCCGAACCTTGCCTTCTATATATGGTCGGTGTCCCTGAGCCTCGCTATCTTGATGAGCACCAGGGCTATAGTTCACAACAACTCCGGCGGTTCCGCCGTGCTCCAGGTGTTCGTGGCGTCTCTTCTCGCCTGCGTCTTCCAGTTCTGGGCGGGGCGCAAGATCGGCAGGAGGTTCGCGTGCCCCGTCTCCGCCGGGCAGGCTTTCGGCCAGAAGAACACCGTTTTCGGCATGTGGATGGGCTACACCTTCTTCTCTCCGGTGACCTCGGTGGCCGGAGGGTTTTACAGCATCTGGCACAACTGCTATAATACTTGGCAGATGTATCAGAAACGCAAGAGAAAAGAAAATATTTGATTACCTTTGCAAGTCATAAAGTTCCTCATAAAATGTCATTTGTAGAAGAAAGAATCGCTATGGAAGGGCTCACCTTCGACGATGTGCTTTTGATTCCGTCATATTCGGAAGTAACGCCGCGTGAGGTCAGCCTCGGTTGCAAGTTTTCCCGCAACATCACACTCAACATCCCGATCGTGTCCGCCGCCATGGACACCGTAACAGAAGCGCCGATGGCCATCGCAATTGCAAGAGAAGGTGGTATCGGCGTGATTCATAAGAATATGAGCATAGCCGCGCAGGCCGCGGAGGTGCGTCGTGTGAAGCGTTCCGAGAACGGGATGATCAACGACCCTGTCACGGTCAACCAGGACCAGACGGTCGCCGATGCCCTTCAGCTGATGCACGACAACCGCATCGGGGGCATTCCTGTCACGGACTCCGAGGGGAAGCTGGTCGGCATAGTGACCAACCGCGACGTGCGTTTCCTCGAGGACACCGGTGCTCTCATCAGGGACGTTATGACATCCGAGGGGCTTGTCACGATACTTGACAGCCGCACGGATCGCGATTATGTGAAGAGCGTTCTTCAGAAATATAAGGTGGAGAAACTTCCTGTGGTTGACAAGGACAGGCACATCGTGGGCCTCATCACCTACAAGGACATCATCAAGGAGCGTCTCCATCCTAATGCCTGCAAGGATTCCAAGGGCAGGCTCAGAGTGGCTGCAGGCGTGGGCATCACGGCCGACGCTCTCGACAGGGTGGCCGCACTTGCCGCCGAGGGAGTGGATGCGGTGGTGCTTGACAGCGCCCACGGACACAGCCGCAATGTGATTGAACTTCTCGGGAAGGTCAAGAAGAGTTTCCCTTCTCTTGATGTCGTGGTCGGCAACATCGCCACTGAAGAGGGCGCGCGCGCCCTTGTCGAGGCCGGGGCTGACGGGGTCAAGGTCGGAATCGGGCCTGGCTCCATCTGCACCACCCGTATCGTGGCGGGTGTCGGTGTGCCTCAGCTCAGCGCCATCTACGGGGCCTACACCGCCATCAAGGGTTCCGGCGCCAGCCTCATCGCTGACGGCGGTCTGCGCTATTCCGGCGACATCGTTAAGGCGCTCGCGGCTGGCGGAGACTGCGTCATGTGCGGGTCCATGTTTGCCGGCACCGAGGAGTCTCCTGGCGAGACCATCATCTACAACGGACGCAAGTTCAAGGCATACAGGGGAATGGGTTCCATCGACGCCATGGCGGCAGGCTCCAAGGACCGTTATTTCCAGGAGGACAAGACCGACCTGAGCAAGCTCGTGCCGGAAGGCATCGTGGGCCGTGTTCCGTACAAGGGGACTCTCTCCGAGACCGTCTACCAGCTTGTCGGCGGACTCCGCTCAGGCATGGGCTACTGCGGCGCGAGGACTCTTGAGGATCTCAAGAAGGCCCGCTTCACCCGTGTCACGGCGAGCGGCATGGCGGAGAGCCATCCTCATGATGTGACCATTACCAAGGAAACCCCTAACTACACAAGAGGTGAATAAGATATTGATTCTCGATTTCGGCTCGCAGTACACCCAGCTTATAGCCCGCAGGGTGCGTGAGATAGGTGTGTATTGCGAAATATGGCCGTTCAACAAGATCCCTTCCGATCTCTCGGAGGTGCAGGGTGTGATTCTTTCGGGAAGCCCCGCATCGGTAAGGGATGCTGACGCTCCACAGCCCGACTTGTCGGCTATCAGGGGCCATATGCCTCTGCTCGGCATCTGCTATGGCGCGCAGTGGCTCGCATACAACGGGGGCGGCGAAGTGGCTCCGGCCGGTTCCCGCGAATACGGTCGCGCCAAGCTCAAGGTCACTGACGCTTCCGACCCTCTCATGGCCGGCGTGTCCGCCGAGTCCACGGTGTGGATGTCTCACGGGGACACCATCACCCGCCTGCCGGAAGGCACCAGGGTCATAGGCTCGACCGGAAGTGTCGAGAATGCGGCTTTCCGCTTCTGCGGGGAGCAGGTATGGGGTATACAGTTCCACCCGGAAGTCCATCACAGCGAGTGCGGGACGGAGATTCTCCGCAATTTCGTGATCGGCATCTGCGGATGCGCGGGAGACTGGACTGCCGAGAATTTCGTGGAGTCCACGATCGCGTCTCTCAAGGAGCAGCTCGGCGACGATAAGGTGATCCTCGGTCTCTCCGGGGGTGTGGATTCGAGCGTGGCGGCCCTGCTGCTGCACCGCGCGATAGGCAAGAGGCTGCACTGCATCTTCGTGGATTCGGGGCTCCTCCGCAAGAATGAGTTTGAGGACGTGCTCCGCTCATACGAGGGTATGGGCCTGAATGTCAAGGGCGTGAGGGCGGCTGACCGCTTCCTCTCGGACCTTGCCGGGGTGACTGACCCAGAGAAGAAGCGCAAGATCATAGGCCGCGATTTCGTCGAGGTGTTCAACGCCGAAGCCAAGGCCATCACCGGTGCCCGCTGGCTGGGCCAGGGTACGATCTACCCTGATGTCATCGAGTCTTCTTCCGTCAAGGGCCCTTCGGCCACCATCAAGAGCCACCACAATGTGGGGGGGCTTCCAGAGGATATGCACCTCAAGGTGGTGGAGCCGCTCCGTCTTCTCTTCAAGGATGAGGTCCGCCGTGTCGGCAAGGCTCTCGGGCTTGATCCGGCCATCCTTGGCCGCCATCCTTTCCCGGGCCCCGGACTCAGTATCCGCATCCTGGGCGAGGTTACTCCTGAGAAGATAGCCATTATCCAGGAGGCTGACGCCATCTACATAGACAAGCTGCACGAGTACGGTCTCTACGACTCCATCTGGCAGGCGGGCGCCATCCTGCTTCCGGTGAGGAGCGTCGGAGTGATGGGTGACGAGCGCACTTATGAGAGCACCGTGGCCCTGAGGGCCGTGACCTCCGTCGACGGCATGACCGCGGACTGGGTTCACCTGCCTTATGATTTCCTCGCCGACGTTTCCAACGAGATCATACGCAAGGTGCGCGGCATCAACCGCGTAGTCTATGACATCTCGTCCAAACCGCCTGCAACCATCGAGTGGGAATAACATTCATTATATATTATGGCTAAAGTACAAAAAGACCAGACAATCTACGATGCCCGTACCCTCGGTAAGGGCAAGATGGCTGTGCTCGGACTCCAGCATCTCTTCGCCATGTTCGGAGCCACCATCCTCGTGCCGGTGATTACCGGACTCTCAGTTTCCGCCACATTGCTTTTCGCGGGACTCGGCACGCTCATCTTCCATCTTTGCACAAAGATGAAAGTCCCTGCATTCCTTGGTTCATCCTTTGCGTTCCTCGGCGGTTATGCCGCTGTGACCCAGATGGGTATGGCCAAGGGGATGACCCTCGCCCAGTCGCTTCCTTATGCCTGCATAGGCGTGTTCTGCGCGGGACTCATGTATTTCATCCTTGCGGGACTCTTCGCCGCTTTCGGCGCCAAGAAGGTGATGCGTTTCTTCCCTCCGGTAGTGACGGGACCTATCATCATCGCAATCGGACTCACGCTCTCGGGCTCGGCCATCCAGAACTGCAACCAGAACTGGTGGATCGCCATCCTCGCGGTGGCCATCATCATCGTCTGCAACATCTGGGGCCGCGGGATGATCAAGATCGTGCCTATCCTGCTCGGTGTCCTCGGCTCGTATGTTGTCGCCGCCTGCTTCGGCCAGGTGGATTTCGCTCCTGTCAAGGAGGCCGCATGGGTCGGCCTGCCGTTCCAGTGGCAGAACACCAGTTTCGCCGTGTTCAATAATCCGGATTGGGGTCTTATCGTGGCTGCCATAATCGCCATCCTCCCTATCTCCCTCGCCACAATGGTGGAGCATATCGGAGACATGTGCGCGATTTCTTCGACGACCGGCGTCAACTACCTTGAGGATCCGGGTCTGCACCGTACCCTCATGGGTGACGGTCTCGCGACTTCGCTCGCTTCGCTTTTCGGCGCTCCTGCCAACACCACATATGGCGAGAACACCGGCGTGCTCAACATCACCCGCGTGTTTGACCCTCGCGTGATCCGCATCGCGGCGGTGTTCGCCATCGTCCTGTCGTTCTGCCCTAAGTTCGCCGCTCTCATCGGCGTCATGCCGGCGGCCACCATCGGAGGCGTCTCCCTGGTGCTTTACGGTATGATCTCCGCTGTCGGTGTGCGCAACATCGTGGAGAACAGGGTTGACTTCACCGTCTCCCGCAATCTTCTGATCGCGGCGCTGATTCTCGTCCTCGCCATCGGCATCAAGTACGGTGCGGGCGACGCCATCAACATCGGTTTCACTTCACTGAGCGGCCTTGCTACGGCGGCCCTCCTCGGCATCCTGCTCAACGCGATTCTTCCGGGCAACGACTATGAGTTCGGCAAGAGCAGCGTCGGTGACCGTTCCGCCGATTTCGGCAGCGCGTCTCTCCCGGGATTGGACGGCCCGGACAAAGATGTGGACAGCGCAAAGTAGCGCTGCTGACTGATTTATGAAGAATGTCCGGCGGGACTGGAGTTCTGCCGGACATTCTTGGCGTTTATGCGATTTTCTTGAGGCGCTCCAGCTCGTGGTCCGCGACAATCTTGTCGATTATGGCCTTGACGAGGCGGAAGGCCTTTGAGTCCTCGGTGTAGACGGCCGGTATGGAAAAACCTACGCGGCCCTGGTGCTTGAGCTTCAGGGCCGCCGCCTTCTTCCTCTCGTCAGACGGATTGTAGACGGCTATCGATTGCCCTCCGAACATCCCCACGATCTTCATGCACGGCACGTCCGTGTCCCCGTCCCCGAAATAGATCATGTTGGAGAACGGGATGCGCTTCTTGTCGTCCGAGATGGAGGCGTTGACGAGCTTGTTGTCCCTGGCGCTGAAGATGCCCTTGTTGATCTTGAAAAGGTACTGGGTCTTGCCGGTGTAGTCCACGGCGATTCCCGGCCAGACGGCTTCCCCCTTCTCGTCATAGATGAAACTGCCGGCGAAGATGTGCTTGAATTCTCCGGCTATCGGGCTGCCCTCGATGATTTCCTTGAGTCCGGATGAGTTTATGTAATGCTCGATGACGGCTCCGTGCTCCTTGCCGTAATCGTTGACCCTGCCGAACCATTCCCGCACACCCTCAAATAGCTGGATGTGCTTCCCGAAGCGGTAGAAGTCCTCCTTGCGGAGCTCTATGCCGTTGCGTCCGGCTTCGTCGAACATAAGTTTCATGTATGCAAGCACATTGGACGCGTCCTGGCCGATCGCGATGCTGTCGCTCATCCTCCAGAATTCCTCGGCCGTCTTGCCGACGGCCTGTATGAATCCGAATTCCTGCATGTTGCCGGGAGACAGTGTCCCGTCAAAATCGTAAATCAGTGCTATGATAGGCTTCTTTTTCATCTCTCAATTCGCCCCAGATTAAACTCTTTAGCCACAAATATCGCAAATATTCATCACTTTGCAACAAACGCTATTGCCATTGCGCACGCGTATGAGTATTTTTGCTTAAAACAATTAACGGAACAATATGGAACACTATCTGGCCTGTTTGGAGAACAGTATGAAGTCAGCTTGGGACAAGCCGGCGCTCTGCAACTACAAGGGCGAAGTCTTCACCAGCGCGGACCTTGCCAAGTATATAGCTAAATTCGGTCTGATGTTCGAGAAGTCGGGCGTCAGGAAGGGAGACAAGATTGCCTTGTGCGCCAAGAACACGGCCCGCTGGGCGGTCACTTTCCTCGCGGTCAATGTCTACGAGGCGGTCATCGTGCCTATCCTGTCGGATTTCCATCCTGACAGCGTCGCGCACCTTACCGACCACTCCGACAGCGTCCTGCTTTTTACCGACAAGGAGATCTGGGACAAGCTTGACGTGTCCGTGATGCCGAAGCTCAAGGGTGCCGTCAATGTTGACGACTTCACCCTCCTCTATGCTCCTGACCCTGAGTTCAAGGCGGCATTCGAGAGCATGGACGCCGACTTCGACGAGAAGTACGCCTCAGGTTTCTCTTCTGGGGACCTCGCTTTCCCGACGGACAATTTCTCCGACCTCGCCGTCATCAACTACACCTCTGGCACCACGAGCGCCCCTAAGGGAGTGATGCTCACCTACGGCAACCTCAGCGCCTCCATCGAATACGGCCACAAGCATGTGCTCATCTATCCTGGCGATACCCTCGTGTCCATGCTCCCTATGGCCCATGTCTATGGGATGGTGTACGAGTTCCTCTACCCGCTCTCCGGCGGCTGCGCCGTCTACTATCTCGGCAAGACTCCGGCCCCGTCCCTCCTTCTCAAGGCGATGAAGGACGTGAAGCCATATATGATATGTACCGTGCCTCTCGTGATGGAGAAGATCTACAAGTCTTCCCTCAAGCCTGTGCTCAGCAAGTGGTATATCCGCGTGCTCGCCTCTATCCCTGGGCTGAACAAAATCATATTCAACAAGATGCGTTCGGGTCTTGACACCGCGTTCGGCGGCAAGGTGCGCACATATATCATGGGCGGCGCCGCCCTCAATCCTGAGGTCGAGAAGTGGTTCAAACGCATAGGCCTGCACTACACCGTGGGCTACGGCATGACGGAGGCCGCTCCTCTGCTCGGGTACGAGGACTGGTCACGCTATGTGCCGGGCTCTTGCGGCAAGGTCATCGACTGCATCGAGGCGCGCATCGACTCCGATGACCCTCAGCATATTGCGGGGGAAATCCAGGCCAAGGGCGCCAATATCACCATAGGCTACTACAAGAACGAGGAGGCCAACAAGGCGGCGTTCACCGAGGACGGGTTCCTGCGCACCGGAGACCTCGGCATCATTGACAAGAACAACAACATCTTCATCAAGGGCCGCAGCAAGAGCATGATACTCTCAGCCAACGGGCAGAACATCTACCCGGAGGAGCTCGAGGCCGTCATCAACAATCAGGAGTTCGTGGGCGAGTCCCTTGTGGTGGACCGTTCCGGGAAACTCGTGGCACTTGTCTACTTTGACAAGGATGCCCTCAAGAGCGCCAGACTCGACGAGGAGGCCATATCCGACCTTCCGGAGAAGATCCGCATCAACTCCAACCGCCAGCTTCCGGGATACAGCCGGATCTCCAAGGTGGAGACCGTGATGGTGCCGTTCGAGAAGACTCCTAAGATGAGCATCAAGAGGTTTCTCTACAAGTAGTGCAACATCAGGCCATATCCTGGCATCTTTTACTCGTATGGTGAAATACATGAGAATATTTATTGTGCTCGCAGCCGTGGCTGCGGGCACATGTGCGCTCTCCGCCCAGACTGTCACGGTGCGCACCGAGCATACGGTGAGCGCTGACCGCGGAAGATATGAGAGCCGGCGGGAAGTCAGGCGTTATTCGTCGCGTGATTTCTGGAAGGCGGAAAGATGGTCTGTCCGTGCCGGGATGGCTACGCCGTCGTACACGGCATCGACATTTGCTGAAGGCTCATTGTGGAAGAGTCCCTGGCGGAATAGCACATCCCGGTCTCTCTCGGACATATATGCCGACTACAATGGTATTACCAGGTCAAGCGGAGCCTTGTGCCTGGGTGCGGATTATGCTTTTGCGCGCTGGTTTGCCTTGTCGGTCGACCTCTCGGCCACAATCGTGTGGCACGATGTATACAATGGGGTCAGCGGCCGGAAGACAGGCTCTAAGTCCGGAGTGATGTTTTCTCTGATGCCTCAAGGTAAATTGATCTATCTGAATCGCCCGATGGTGCGTCTTTACGGGAAGTTCGGAATCGGCGTGGTCAAGTATTTCGGCTTCGACCGCAGGAACCGGGAGAGTGCTGATTACGGTATTGAGTATTTGGACAACTCTTTCACTCCCGGTTTCCAGTGGACGCCTTTCGGAATCGAGGTCGGACGAAAGGTCTTCGGCTTCGCCGAGACCGGTCTCGGCACATTGTATACGGGTATATCGGCCGGGGTCGGCTATAAATTCTAGCGTGTCATGAAGAAGATCTTTGCTTTTGCCTCTGCGGCGCTCATGCTTGTTTCCTGTGTCGTCTCCGAGCAGACCAACAACAACCGCACGGACTACAACCTTTTCCGCTTCACTTCTGAAATGATATCTTCCAGCGTCGAGGTGACTCTGCGCAATCTTGTCTCCAATCTCGGCGTCAACGACGAGGGCTTGAGTTTCACGGGGACGGTAGACCCCGACATAAGGCCCGTCATCACGCGGGTGGGAGACAATGCCTGGACCTCAGCCTACAACAGCCGTGGACTGGAGTTCAGACTTGATGTGCGGAGGATCGGGTCGGACAACCGGCTTGAGGACAAGTGGGTGTTTTCTGGACTCGACCTGAAATTCGACGAGGGGGACGGCTTCAGTTTTTCCCTTGTCTCTGAGAATGATGTGACTTATGTCTGGGAGGCATCCGGCTCTCAACTCAGCGTCAATTACGACCTTGTTCCGACCGGGGCATATAAGGCCATGTTCTATAGCGGAGGGGAGGCTGTTGACTGGTGCAATGTCTCTTATGTCGGGGGACGGGCGTCTTACTCGTCATCCCGCAATCGGTGACAAATTGTCACTGGAACATAATTTGATTTTTCAAGGCCGGGTGCAGGGTTCTGCATCCGGTTTTTTGAATATTAAAACTGAGAATATATGGCAAACAATTCCCTTAAAGGCAAGATAGGTGTCACAACCGAGAATATCTTCCCTGTAATCAAGCAGTTCCTTTATTCCGACCACGAGATTTTCCTGCGCGAACTTGTGGCCAACGCAGTCGACGCCACCCAGAAGATGAAGGCTCTCGCCTCCAGCGGTGACTTCAAGGGTGAACTGGGCGCGCTCAATGTCAGAGTGGAGCTGGACGAGAAGCAGAAAGTCCTCCGCATCATCGACCGCGGTATCGGCATGACAGAAGAAGAGGTGGACAAGTACATCAACCAGATCGCCTTCTCCTCAGCCGGCGAGTTCCTTGAGAAATACAAGGACCAGATCGGCTCCATCATAGGCCATTTCGGACTGGGCTTCTACTCCGCCTTCATGGTGGCGAAGAAGGTCACCATCGACACTCTCAGCTGGAAGGATGGCGCAAAGCCTGTCCAGTGGAGTTGCGACGGGTCTCCGGAGTATTCCATGTCTGAGGGCAAGAAAGAGGACAGGGGCACGGAAATTACCCTGTATCTCGACGACGACTCTTCCGAGTACGCCGCCAAGGGCCGCATCAGCCAGCTGCTCGGCAAGTACTGCAAGTTCATGCCTGTGCCTGTCGTGTTCGGCAAGAAGACTGAGTGGAAGGACGGCAAGGAGGTCGAGACGGAAGAGGACAATGTCATCAACAGTATCGAGCCTATATGGACAAAGGCCCCTTCTGACCTGAAGGAGGAGGACTATCTCAAGTTCTACCATGAGCTGTATCCGATGGAGGAGGATCCGATGTTCTGGATTCACCTCAACGTGGACTATCCGTTCACCCTCACCGGCGTGCTCTATTTCCCTAAGATCAAGGAGAGGATGGCCATCGACAAGAACAAGATACAGCTCTACTGCAACCAGATGTTCGTCACCGACCATGTGGACAACATCGTGCCGGACTTCCTGACATTGCTGCACGGTGTGATCGACTCCCCGGACATCCCGCTGAATGTCAGCCGAAGCTACCTCCAGAGCGATGCCAACGTCAAGAAAATCAGCACATACATCACCAAGAAGGTGGCCGATCGCCTGGAGGACATCTTCAAGAACCAGCACGAACAGTTCGAGCAGAAGTGGGACAACATCAAGCTCTTCATCGAGTACGGCATGCTGAGCGACGAGAAGTTCTGCGAGCGCGCGCTCAAGTTCGCCCTGCTCAAAAACACGGACGGCAAGTTCTTCAGCCTTGATGACTACCGCAAGGCGATCGAGCCGGCCCAGACCGACAAGGACAAGAATGTGGTCTATCTCTACGCCACGAAGCCGGAGGAGCAGTACAGCTTCATCGAGGCGGCCAAGAACATGGGCTACGACGTGCTTCTGATGGACTGCGAACTTGACAGCCACTGGGTCAACCTGCTTGAGAGCAAGATCGAGCATACTCGTTTCGCCCGTGTGGACAGTGATTCCGTGGCCAATCTCATCAAGAAGGAGGAGGCCGTGAAGCCGGAGCTGTCCGAAGACGACAAGAAGGTGCTTGAGGAGATGTTCAAGGCCGTCCTGCCGGAGGGCAATGACTACCGGATTGAGGCCGAGAACCTCGGTGAGACTTCCGCTCCGGTGCTCATTACCCAGAGCGAGTTCATGCGCCGTTATCGTGAGATGAGTTCGATGGGCGGCGGGATGAACTTCTATGGTTCGCTCCCGGAGTCATACAACATTCTGGTCAACATGCAGAATCCTCTGGTCCTTAAGATTTGGGGAGAGAAGAAGGATGCCGCCGACCAGAGCGTGGCCGACTTTGTCGCCGCCAATGAGCTTCTGCATCAGGTCGTCGATCTCGCCCTGCTGAGCAACGGCATGCTCAAGGGCAAGGCCCTCGCGGACTTCGTCTCCCGCAGCGAGAAGTTCCTCTCGGAGCAGAAATAAAGCTTGGACATCAATTTAGAAGTGAGAGCGTCGGAGTATTCCAATGCTCTCACTGGGCTCAGCTGCAAACTTCCGTGTCAGATTATCAGCAGAAAGCAGTTCAACATACGGATTACCGGGGAGCTTTCGCGCCGGCACGATTGCGCTATAATCGCCATTGAGGCAGCTGGCAGAGAGACAGGAGGTGGACACCTGCGAGGCTTTTGTGTTGAGCAGGTGTCCACCTCCTGTCTCTCTGCTCTATCATAGGCCTTTCTTTGAACCGTGGTTGAGGGAGTTGCTGATATTTTGTATTGGACTGAAAATGGTTGACTCAAAAAAAGAGACAATCATCATGAAATTACGCTCAGAATTACAAAAGAAGTACTAT